>Ga0065711_1006272_pt1 | contig 17859 bp, 7 predicted proteins | sample Hoacrofraction12_FD_59098 | JGI IMG/M metagenome (GOLD analysis project Ga0065711, IMG submission 59098) | Hoatzin crop microbial communities from Cojedes, Venezuela - Epithelial fraction 12 v2 (version 2) | ecosystem: Host-associated > Birds > Digestive system > Esophagus > Crop | place...
CACTGCCCACGCGCTGTTCACGCGTACTTCTCAGTCTCTGATTCCTGCGACGCTATCAGTCACGCACATCAAACTGCTCCTCAAGGTCTTGTTTTTCTTGCNAATCGCGGTTAATGCAGGCCTCATTGTTCCTCATNGTGACCTTGATGCCTGCTCCATTACTGGCTATCAAGGGTCAGGCCCAGAGTATCTGGAGGGCTCACCACATGGTTCCCCAACACAGTTTATATTCAGATTGCATCTAGTTAAAAACTGCAATTTCCATACCAACTAAACAGTATGTTTACATTACAGTTTTGTGAATTATGTTTCTGCTGTCTAAAAATGAATGAAAAACCTAGGAATGGTGTACGTACAGTCTATTACATTAGGGGAACCAGAAAAAGGACACTGCTATCCAACAAGGTACCACCTCCAACATCCTTCACGGAGCCCAAACCCTCAAGCTAGGACTCTATGACCATGATGAATAGATTTAAGACAAAATGCGGTTTCAAATCTCACTTTCTAACAGGCTGTTTTAGAGATGGTGGTTGAAATAAGTGCTTATACACAGTAGGCTGAAAGAATATTGGCAAAATATCATATAATGTTTTATACATAGGTCACAATCTTGTCAGCTTTATTTTAATCAAAATATCCTAAGGCCACAATAGTTCAAATTCAAGGTAAGAATTCAAGTGGACAGTGACAAAATGAAGGCATCCTAGATATCAGGGCATCACCAGCACGTAACATGGACTTCAAAACAAAAATAGACAGAAAATGTCCTGAGGAACTAGTTTTCCTGTTGTACATATGCACTGCGCTAAATTATCCATTCCTTCTGAGTATCTAGTTTGCCACCAGTTATGAATGTCACTGTTCAGATTATGTTTTGCTGTTTGCTAAAAAACACTTTTCAGAAGAGTTGTCAGTAGGGTACAAAAAAAATCCTTGTAAGCAGGAATTTTCATATAAATCCTACAATGTTCTGTATTTATCAAAAGCTTACATAATCTAAAGGAAATGTCAGCAAAGCATAACGTAATTTGGAGAGTACTACATAGTACAGTAGGAACTTTTCTTTGTTCATGCAGTGCTAAGACAGAGAAGGCAGATTATTCCTTACTGAATATTTTGCAGAAGTACTGCCATAACTAAAGGCTATTTTTTTTCTATCCTACCCATCACATTTTCAGCATAAAATCAATTCTGCCACTGTCTTTCCCAGTATCTTTATCTCTGCTCTTGGCATTTTGAACAGAAATACCTTTGGACACCTCTAGTTGCTTGCTGCCTGCCTATTTTTCTTTGATGGGGTCAGTGTGAACTGAAACTCTGGGTCTGAATCTCAATTCCCATTTACCTAGCTAGCAATCATGTATGTATCCTCAGAATTTATCTATGACACTGAAGCTAAAAGGTGATGATACTTCCCTGTGTTCTCTTCCTCTTTAGCGTACGTATCTAAAAAAAGAGAGACGGTACTAGGCCAAACAAGTCTATTCACGTTGGTTAAGATCTATCCAGGAGAAATCTCTTGAGTTTTGGGGACTCACAGTTTTGAAGCAAGGAGTTCTTACTTCATTCCCCTTCTAAAAAATATCAAATATGGACTATTTAATGCTTGAGTTCCATTTGAAAAGTGAAAGTTGTGTCCAGCATGCTTACCTACCCTCCTTAAAACATCTATCTTTAACTCCATAAACCGCAGCATTGCAAAAGAAAAGTAAGTAGCAAAGCAAAAAAAAAAAAAGTTTAAACAGCCAAGATATAGATCAAAATTTTTTTGTTTATCTCGTAACCTAATTGTTGTATATATTCACAATATATATGTGAACATATTGTGAATAAATGGCTTTTTTCAGTCATCAACTCCTTGATTCTGTGTTTAATCAACCTCAAAAGGTGTTTAACATTTCTTACCCTCATTCTGCCACTAGCATTATAAAACTCATGGAAGTGGTAGTGTTCAGCTTTTTGCACTCTACAGCCTAGTTATCTGAAACAAGTCTGATCTAAAAATGTAATAAAAAGCCTCTTTCTTACTAGTTCTTGCAATCTCTTTCTTACTAGTTGTTGCAATGTTTTCCACGTGCTGAATCTATTGTTTTTTTCGCAGTTGTGGTTTGGTTTGGAGTTGGGTTTTTTTGTGGCTGGGTTTTTTTCCCTCCAAGATACCCACAGTCTACAGGACCACCATTACATGCTATGTAAACTTAAACACCAGATTTGTTCCCTAAACTTCAGGTTTTGGGGAACATATCCATGACAACTGAAGTATACCGAGTAATGTGAGTGGGGCTAGTGATGTAGTTTTAATTAACGCCTACACTACATCTCCAGTTTCACTATGTTAAACTGTTTTATACAGAAAATATATGGAGCTGTCTGTAATGTTTTGAAATCTGTATGTTAAAATTTTTACAAAGATAAACGCAGCTGTGATTAGATGTACAATCTAGCAATTTTAAGATTCTGATTTCCTCTAAGAGTCTGACAGTATTTTCCTAAAACAAGAGTTGCTAAAATTCCAATGAATTTGTGTTAGCATGACACTGTGTTAAAGACGAAAGGACAATTAATCTTGCTCATTTGCAACCTTTCATGTACATAAATGTCTTTTTAGGAGACCACTCTAAATTCTTACTACTGAAAGTAGGGACAAGGCACATAATGAGGTAGTTAAGTTTAAACTGATCCCTCAGAAGAAACAAAGAATTCCTCAGTAAAGTCAGAATGGCTGTTTGAGAGATACCTTTGCCACTTCACGCGATCGCTAGCATAGGTTGTATCACAGTATTACAGAACTGATCACTGCATCTACATATTGGTCAGTTTAATCTTTTGATCCTGAACTTTTTCCAGACCATGCAGGGTCCTTCTATTTATCATGACACTTCTCCAGGACTGAGTACTGCTGGTCTTTTCTCTGCTTGCCTGCCGAGTACTTGCTATTCTTCCTAGAGCTTGTGAAGCTTGCTTTCTGTTCTTGACCTTGACTTTTTATAGCTTCTTCTAATACAACATTAACATAGCTAACTCACTCTAAAGCATTTTAGTCATCTTTTTCATGCAAAGTTTGGATTCAGTGACCTAAAGTGGATAAGGTCAGTTTTCTCTTCTCCTTTTTGAGCCAACAGAGTGTAATTTGTTGAGTTCCACTGTGTAGCAAGTATTGCATAGTGGCTCTATCTTTTGCATAAAGAAATACGTGAAAACGAGTAATGTGTAGAACAACCCAACTTAAAATTAGTTTATATATCAGAATAAATTAAATGTTACTTTCCAAATATACATAATCACCTGTCCTCTTATATCACCTAAGCTGTGTAAAAGTTAAGTCCATAGGAAAACCTAAAGATCTGTTTAAACACAACTTACCTTCAGGGCTGTGATGATTTTCTCTACAGAAAATATTTTTTTTTTTCCTAAAAAGAAAGCTAAAAAAAACCCACCTAACCAAAATATAAAATCCAATAAAAATGCAAAGCACACACTGTCCAGATGGAAACACTTCTAGTTCTGTAAACAGGACATGACTGAACTAGAAATAAGATCTGGATTCCCTCTCCAGTCCTGCTCAGTCTATCAGCAAGTTCTACAATGCTTGAGTAGGGGGGCTGGACCAGAAGACCTCCAGAGGTCCCTGCAATCTAGGTACCATATGTTACCAACTGTGGAATTTAACTTACATTAGACTAGCTGACAATTAGCGTTCACGTACACTGATGAATTAACCCTGAAGGATAAGCATTAATTCTTATAACGTAGTTACAAGAATAGGGAAGTAACTTAAGCCTAAACCACCTCTAAATTACTGTTAAAGCCGCAAAACTCCAGAGAACCTTTGAGACAAGCAGGCTACAAGTGCCAGCACCAGCCAGCTGTTAGGCACCATCTGACTTCAAACAAATCAGTCAAGAATTAGGTCTTCTCTATCCAGTTCTATAATCAACAGCATCCAGAGTCAGTCGGGGAGAAAACTCAGGGGACTATGCAACCATGCACCAAGACCTGGGACCATCTCTTCAACTTTTCAAGATGCCTGAGAGGATGAGGATGCTCACAACCAAAGGAGAGTGTACGGCACAGCCCAAAAGGCTGTAAGAACCCTCCTGGAGAGCACAGTCACTCCTGCAGAATACAGAAACCAAGTAATTCATAAAAATGCTTATACTGTGATTAGAGCGTTTTAGTGTCCAAAACCATGGGTCTCCATGCCTTCATTGAGTTTTAAAATGCAGCATCAACATACATGCTTTTCTGGAAGCTATTTGGTTTTGACAGTAGAAGCAAATGTTGAAATGTTTCTATCACACACAATCCATACAAAGTTGGCTACAGAAGAGTATAGAATAAATTCCAAATTCAACTTTACTGTTTACTTTAGTTATAACACTACATTTTCTTCTATTTTGTTACTGCTTCTACAAGCACTTCTCCCATAGGGAGATCTGGGTAGATGCTCAGGAACCCTTCTAAAACACCAGAAGAGAGAAAATAAAATTACTTTTAAGATTGTGTTTCCTCTTCTGGGTTCACGCTTCAACTTCTCTGTTTAGCAACAGTCATGCAGGTTAAACATGGGAAATGTTCCATTGTTTTAATCACTTTTGTTTTTAAATGTTCCATTATATGACTCCACTTATTTACTGTTAATTACACAAATTTATTGTTCTACTTAAGTCTTTTTTGGCACCTTTACCTGATTCTTGCTGCATTAACATAAAAGTACTCTCCACTATAATACCTTGCACTCCTATGCTCTGACAAGAGCCTTGGTACATGCTACAGTGTCCAGGCTCAAGAATACTGAGAAAGTGGTTAAGACTTCCTACAATCCATGGCTGCCAGGCTTGGCTCTTTCTATAGCTTCCGGAAAGCAACAGTCCCAGTGCCCACGTTTGGAACTGACTACAGCCAGCCTTGTTGCAGGTGTCTTTCTGAATCCCGTTAACTTTTAGGATTTTGGTCACATAGAGAAAGAAAAGTCTGTACCTACATTACTTTTGATCTAGACTTCACAACTGGGACCTCAATACTTAATTACACTGCTCCAGCGGCTGCTGCACTGTAAGAAAATTGCCAGTCACTAGAGGAACAGGTTACCAGCTCTGTCCGCATCTCTTCTTTTGGGAAAAATTCAATTGCTGTATCACACAATCTCTTACTCGTGGAAAATCAGCTTTCTGCTCAAGAATTGCAAATATTTTAGTGAGGCCATCCTGCTGTGTGTTTCTAAAGAGTAGGTTCCCTTCAGCTATGACAAACTCTGATAATACCATTCCTCCCAGGGAAGGCCAGGCTGATGTCTAATGAAATTTTGGTATTTTTTTCACCACTAGAAAATTTTCTTTACTATTTTTTGTATACAATTTGCTCATCAGCTATTGTATTCCTTCAAAACAAAGCACTTATGCCGTTTTATCCCTGAAATACCACAGAGGCTATTAGCAACTAGAATAGAAAACAAGTCAGATCAATTTAACCCAAGGATGCTTATTCCCCATAAATAAGGCTTCCTACAGGGGTTTTTCACCTGTTTAGAAAACAGGTTCTACATCACCAATTTCCCTTATATAATATACAATAAAACATTTTCTATATGAAGCTACAACCACACACAGGAAAGATGGGTAAAGGACAAACACTTCATGATAATGAGAAAACAGAAAATATTGCCTAAAGAAGTTCAAAAGAAAATATTTTTAAGCAATCTGTTGTTATTTTAATATGCAGATTTCTTACCACCTGCATGTCTTTAATCAAAATCGCACTTAAGCTTTTATAAGTCATTATCATGTGATCACAGCCCTGAAAATTGTTGAAATTAAACTCATCATAAAACCGACATTTACCTGAAAAATGTATTTCTCACGGTGATAAACTAATCACTAAGAAGTATCAACTGTCATTAAACACATCCCTTTGTAATACCATAAGTTCAAGTATCTTTCTGTTTCACCCAACAATTCAACATGCTTCTTGCATCAGTCTTCTGGTTTTTTGTTGTTTTCGTATACAGCAATGGACAATTTGTGCCTCTGTGTGACGGCTTTGATTTTTTGTCATGTGGTCTACACTGGTTGATATCTTCCCAGACCCACTGACAAGACTGGTTCAGTTTTGTTTACATCAGGCATTATGGCAGTCTGTAATCTGCAGCACTTACACCCCCTGTTCTGCTCTACTGCTGCTAGCTGGTATATGCTTTGGTCATCTCTTTCAGCTCAAACAAACTACAGCTGTAAAACCAGAGCACAGCTCCACCAGCCATTCTACACTCTGACCTTGTTTAGAAAGATTCCCATTCATTTCAGTGATCTTCTACTCTCCTTCAGGTATTTCTTGCTCCCAAGCAAAATTCTCCTTCTGTCAAAGGCAGACTGAGATTCAGTTTAGAATGTCCAAATCTGAGTATACTTATGACTCAGTAACAGGACTTTACCTTATACATTGCTAAACTGATTTTTATTTTAGTAGGTGGATAATAGTGAATACACCTATTGCTTTTTTAATCTTCTGGGAAGAACATTAATATCGAGTAATATCCTGCATACAGTCAACATGATAAAGAAACTTGCAGTATCTGAATGACTGACTTCCTGAAAGATGCAAAGGAATTTTCTTTTTCCTTCTCTAAGGAAATTCTAAGGTTGCAAGCATCCTGAAGGCAGAAGAGGCACCTTGGGCTACCACTTCTGCACTTCTAAAAAGTTTCAATTGGCACAGACACAGGAAGCAAGGCATTGGAGCAATCAGAGGAAGGTGGATGCAGTTGGCATAGATTAGCCCACTAAATTAGAGCTGCTTCAAAAGGACTGTGTCATCCCTATTTGTCCAAGGTCCACTCTCAGCCTGAAATCTGTGTGCTGCAGATTTGACCAAACTACACATATCAGCACCAAAAAAGAGGTGAAGCAGAAGCCACTATCAGAAGTGAGTATACACTAAAGACGAGCCAAGGCAGGAGGAACACCTTCCCCTGCAAAGACACCAGCTCTACGACTGGTCCCTACCTGACCCACCCCCCCTTCCCCCATAAAGATCTGACCAAACCTGGTCAGATCTGAAGCATAAATACTCTTATATTTATATTTATATTATGATAGAAGATACCAGTTGAACAGTCTATCCAAGATCTTACACCTTTTGTTGCCCACCATTGCAACAAAACTTAATTACATATCAATCATACTAAGTAATCTCCATATTTTTATACCTAAGGCACTGGCCTTATGAAACTTAGTTCAGGCCACTTGGATGGCGTCACAAATATTCTTAAGCTTACATGAGTCAAAATATTCATGGATCAAGCTCTTCTCCTTTGGCAGCTACAGGTTCTGCTACAAATTCGAGCTACTGTTCTCAGGCCCAGACTAGTTATAGGCTGCAAGTAAGCACAGTAGAAAGGTGAAAGGGAGGGAGGAAATCCATGCGCTGTGGCTTGAAGGGTTGCCATCCACACAGGCCCTTGTGGAACTATGCGATTGTCCAGCGCTTGTGATGGAAAAAACTAGCCTCAGTGTCCCAGACTATATCAGCTCATACTGTTCCTAAGAATCAACTTCCCATGCAGCAAAACCCAGGGGAAGTTCTTAAGAAAGAGCAACAAAGAACAGGAAAACTAAGTTTTCAATCAAATTGTGTGAAATTGCTCTTAAGTTTTGCTCTTTTCCTATTTTCCTCAATAACTAATTGGTCAGAGAAAAACTGATCAAAGCTCGCACATACTGCTATCATGTAAGAATGCTACTCAAAGATCTTCCAACCCATTTAACAGCTACCACTTTAGTAATAAATTAACTGAAATATATTTAGTCTACACACAATTAAATTGGTCAATGCAATAAGTAAAATAAACCTGTGATGTAAAACTTCAACCGCTATCCAAAATTCACCCCACCTTTCTTTGTTTTGAGAGCTTTAGTGCTACACTATTTTTCAAATATATTTGTAACTGGAATAGAATCTTTTTTATTAATGCCATGTCAGGATGAACAATTATTAGCTTTGACTGAGTACAACATTTCCTTTACCCACTGGAGTACAGCTCTTTACAAAACTGATACATCAGCATAAAATGATCTAAAGAAAGTGTGAACCTTGCAGCTTTATTTAACTGATGTGATACGAAAATGAAGCAAACACACATTTTACATTGTAGGCTGTTTCATCAGAAGTCTAATCATCTACATTTTAGTTTTGTGTGTCAAAGCATATTTTTTCTTTACCTGCTATTCCATTTCAGTTTTGAACGTTTAATCTTAGAGATATGTCTTGATGGCAGCAATCTTACAAAAGTCCCTTTGAAAACAGAAAAAATCCACTTGTATCAAATAGCAATTTATAGAGGAGTATGCTTACTTTTCAATCTCAGCCAGAAAAATTTCTTTCAAATATTCATATTCTTCTTGGCTAAAGTTTTCAGCAGAATTTTTCAGTATAGAATCCACTTTGTTATATTTTTTATGCTTGCCTAGAGAATTTTGTAAGGGTTTGCAACAAAGCCTAACAACCACACCATTCAGCAGGATCTAACACAGTTGGTTTGTTATTATCTATGGTCAAGACTATGGCATCAGGCGTAACAGAGTTATAAAAACATTCCTAAACATCCTCTTCCATAACTGAAGATCCTTCCTGAAGCCTGCCCTTGGAAGGAAGTCTTACAGCTGAATGGATATTTTCAAAAAGTTTTAGAAAAGCCTGAAGTAACACCCACTTTTGAGAAGTCCCTTTACTCACCTAATAAAGGATGGTATTTTTAGCTAGTGCCTGTATTTGCAACACGTATCATCGTAATTATGATGTATCAGAAAATATGTATTACTAGAGCAGGAAGCACTTTTTTCACTAGCAGAGATAAGAAACATACATAGGTTAAGACAGATTAACAGTTATCAGTTCTTCTCAAACACTTAAAACAAGACCAAAGACAGATCAAAACATTTTACTCGCTCATATTCAGCATAGTCTGTGAGAGCAAACTGATACTTTATACATTATCATTTTTGCTTAGCCTTTGTCAGCTTTTCTTTTCAAACTCTTTCAAATCCAAACCTAAATGCTATATCTTAAATTTTCATATACTTATACATATACAGACATACAAACACACAACGAGAAAACTGTCACTCATCATTCCAGTTAGAAAGAAAAGTAATTTTCAAAGTACATTACGATGAGCAGCAGACGGGATACCATTTATTCACGAATCTTGTAAATCCTATTTACGAAATTATTATTCTCCTTAAAATAGCACAACTGATAACTGCACCTCAAAGCCAATCTTCCACTCTCTTCAAGAGCTTTTAGGTTATCAGCCAAATGTGATTTTGTAATTTTTCTCTCATGCTACAATGTAAGTGAGGAAACACGGTATCACAGGGGACACACAACTTCAAATATGCACTCAGTAGGCGCAACTGAATAGAAATGCTCTAAAAACTTCTCAGCCATTTCAAGTTAAATGCTAAATAAAACCAATGGGTTTGGAGGAAGAAAAAACATTGTCTTGTTTTGCCCCAGTCCCAGTATCTCTGGAAACACTTCTGCACACTTGTATCAGCAATACTTTTCTGAGTTGTACGTTCCTGTACAGTTATATTGGAGACCTAATTTGCCTGTACTGAGATTTTGAAAGAGCGCTAGAAAGATGCTAACTTGGAAATGATAAAATGCAGTGTACTCAAGAGGAAAAATAAATGATTTATGGTTCAGAATTAGCAGATTAAGAAATTTCACTGTTCTGCTTTTTCGCCTACTCCAAGCTCATAAATATCAGCCATTATAATCAAGTACGGTTTACTCATGAGGTTGATCTTTAATGATGCTGACTCAGCTGATGGTGATGAGCTTTTAAAACTTGGACTTTCTTGATTAGATCACAATGTTAAGGCCTGTTGGTTATCACCAGAAAGCTAATGTCTACATATAGAGGGGTGGGGGTGGTTTTTCTGTTCTTTTTCTCCTGTGCAGTCTGAACACGTTACTGATACACAAAAGCAGTGTCAGTCTATTCTCTATAGAAAAGAGCACCTCCTTTCAGATTACCAGAGAAATCCAGGCACCATCAGAGACGTACCCAAAATGCGGGTGCTAAGCAAATGCAAAATCTGCATGTGTTCCACTGAGTGCCATACATTGCTATTTTTAGAATCAAAGATCTAGTCACAGACAAAACGTTGCTGATTACATGTGTAGCTACACTGAACCAACCCTACTTGGGTTCTGATCAGCAATAGAATGTCACATTGCTCATCCGAGGCGTAATCAAATCATTAAGGATACAAAGGGATATTCACAGACAAGCTAGATAAAGCTCTGCTGTTAATAGTGAGATTCTTTCACACCCTTCAACCCATCAGAAACCTACTTCTCAATGTCATCTGACTCCCAAATGTATTTTTCAAGTTAGCTGTAAAACTCTGTGTCTTGCTTGGACATTTCCATCAGACTGAGATCAGTATACACATACAATTATACTTTAGAAATCAGTGGTGATACAGTGGCATAAAACAGATAAAAGCCATCTTATTGATCATATCAATTAAAGCAATTTTCCTCAAACACTAATTAACACCTGTTACACATCAAATAATAAAACAAGCAAGCTGATCATTTGCATGCCACATACAGCCTACTCAGTCAGTAAGACAGGCTTATGAAAGGAAAAGTTTCCTTTATATCATTAGCTGATCTTTAATTACCATGATATAAATCAATGCACAATAAAGGGGTATTAGAAATCACTGTTCTTAGACTTCAGACAGAAAGTGATTTCCTAGTTAAGAAAGTGGGGTGGAAATCAAATCATCAGCTTATTCTGCAGTAATGTGGGAGCTACAAATAACGATATGCACCCAAAAGAAATACAGCATCGAAAGGGGCTGAGTTTTGTTAAACTTCAACTTGTAAAACAAAAAATTAAAAAAAAAAGCAAAACAAAAACAAAAACAAACAAACCAACCCAAGGAAAAAAGTTTGAAATAATAAGTCTGAAGTTTGTGAAAGCAAAGAAGAAATGTTTGTTCATGGGGTATTTCTGCATAATATGCTCAGTCTTTCTGCATTTCATTTGGCTGAATATGTGGGAAAGGAAACAGGATCCCAGCCTGGATGAAATCAGACCTGCATAATGTAATCAAGAATAAGAAGGTATTATATATCAGATGTAATATAAAACAGGCAGAAGTTGAAATGAGGAAAGGAAAGGTAAGTCAAATATGTAAAATGGACATAAACTGTACAAGAAGCCAAGATAAGATTTTTCCCAAGGTGTATTAAAAACATTTTGAAGAAGACAGATCAGATTCAGAGAGATGGCAAAAATAACATGCTGACAGCAGAGGTATGAATGAAAGTAAATGCACTCATTAATTCTATATTCACAAGAGGCCAGCGTCATCAACAGATATCATTTGTTGAGAATGAAAAGTTGTTATCAGGAAAGGTATCACGCCAGAGGATGTTAAAGAAACCCCAAGACATACAATAACAAAAAATACAGGGCATCAATAGAAAACTAAACATATTTAGATGGCCTCTGATCTTAACTCCATTCAGAGACTTTGCAGTTATATGCTCAAAATAACAAGAAAGTGCATTGAAAATCCAATCTCAAAGACAAAAATAAATGAAAGTGTACATTTAAATTAACATTTTGCTTTAAGAAGTCCACTAAAGAAACTCAGTAAAGTGGTAATATAAAGTGACCATTAGGAATAAGATCCCAGTGTTCAATACTTTTTTTTTTAAGCAGAGGATGGTTATTTGCTTCCTTGTAGCTTACGTATCCATACTACCACAGAGTTTATGAAGAAAGCCTTCAAAATAAAAATACATTAACTCAGCATTCTTACCATGCACATTAGAAATATGAAATAAGGATATAAAATAGAGAAACATGCAAGATCAATTAAACACTGAAATAGTATTGTATCTAAGTTTAAAAAACACTGCCCATCAAATCAAGTCAAGATTCTAGCACTACAGGAACACTTCATCTGCCTATTGCTATGATTATTCACACAGAAATCCTAATGTTGAACAACACAGCACGAGATAAATCGTGACAACTGCAAAGGAAAGGCCTCCCGGATATGTTTCCATGACTTAAATTCGGACCCTGCCCTCTACAGAAGAAAATTAATGTCAACCTATTTAAATATCCTGAGATTTTTTTTTTTTTTACTTATAATAATTCCTAATGTGCTTACGTTTGCGCCTTAGATACAGTCACAGCCAGCAAGAACTGCAACCCTTGACTAAGTAACTGCATAATGAATTACAGTTTCTCTTCTAACACTAAAACAAACCAGAATCTGAGCCCAGCAGTTATGTACTTTGCAGAACTTACCAGTGAGGTTACCAGCCCTGTACATTTATTTCTGTGAAGAGACCCCAAATCAATGAAGGACTAAGCATATGCTTAATTGTACTTCCGCATGTGCTTAACTACTTCCTAAATTGGCACCATAATTAAGATTACATTTTCTAGGATACCAGTCTGACACTAATTGTAATCAATGCAAATTTATTCTTTCTGGTATTTGTTCACGGAGCAATCCTGATTTCAGTTGAATGTATCTATTACTCTCATAAGGCAACTCAGCAATTTTCTGTCTGTGGGTTGAAATGAGCAGTTACTGCTCATGAGTATTTCTGGATTGTTTAAATCTAGTGGAATTGCTTTCTTCTTCTACAAAACAAAAAAAACATTTTAAATTAATAAACTGGTCATACAGTCCGAATAGTTAGGGGAGAAAATATTTATGTAAAATTAAATACATAACTACTAAACTTCAGTTCTACCAAAACAATACCAATGAACAGCTTTTCAGTCGAAGTCTATATGCCATATTTGTGCTATGGATCAGTTGAACCTGGAAAAGACTGCCTCAACTCTCATAGTTGCCCAGATTGTTTAGCTGAAATAATTTCAGTGTTCAGACACGGGAAAAAAATCAGCTTTTCTTCTCTCTGTATCGGTACTACATACAATACAAAACCAAGAGATCACTAAATGACATTTTTTCCCCCTGCTGTGTATAATCATAGAGTTAGTAAGGGCTCCCTACTCATCTCACCAGAGTTTGAGGGCTTATCTCTTCCAAAAGTAAAACGCCACAGTAGGGAGTTAAAAATACGGGGGAATTGGGTTCCCATGAGAGAACAATTAGTGTCTCACATGCATCACAGGAGAGCTGCTTACACATACTCCTAGCACGCTGATGTTGGAAGAAAGGGAATTTGCATTTTCCAGCACCATCTTTAATAGCTCATTAGATGTAAAGTGTCAAGTAGTAGTTTACCAATAGTTTTGCCTGCAATAGTTTACAGTTAGCTGACTTAAGAAGTATTTCCTGCATGACAAACCAAAGAGCCTACAGTAACCCTTATATCCAGTCCAGAAAAATCTGTTTGATCTACAACTTACCTTTGGAAAGACATCCAGTCTTAAATGTACAGACTTCAATAAGAAATTAAATGTAGAGACTTCACTACATCTTTAAAAAAAAAAAAAAAAAAATCCTTCCAATAGCTGAAGTAGTTTAAGTTAAAAACATGCATTTAATTCTAATTATAATTTACCTAGCTTCAGCTTCAAACAAATGTATCTTGTTTTATTTTTCCAGTGCCCTGAAGAATTACTTGCTGCTGGACATCTCTTCTCCATAAACATACTTGTAAACATACGCAAATCTTCTCTATACCTTAATTTTGGCAACTTAGCTTCGAAGTTTTCTTACTAGACAAAACTTTTTCTTTCCAGAAAAATTCATTCTTGTAGCTTTTTTTCTGAAATCTCACTCAGCTCTTCCAAAAGCCTTTCAAAATTCTGGGCTGAAAAGAGAATCTGAAAACAGTAGTCTAGCACTACTCTCGGTAATATCAAATAGCAAAGTAACTCAGCCTTCCTATTCCTAGCTTCTATCATATTTCACACTTTTAGCTTCCAGGTTTTAGTAAAGTTCACATTCATTTCACGAAGACAGGCACTTTAAAATCCAAATCCATACATTAAGTCTGAAAGTGAGATTTACAGATGGCTCACAAATTTAAAATTGTGATCTCCATACAGTTACATCCATCTAGAAAGATCTAAACTTCACAGGCCTATCAGCTTTCGAAACTCAGGCTTCTTAAGATTCCCAAAATTCTGCTGGAGAAGACTAAAAAAGCACCTCGGGTCTTGACACAGCTGAGGAACTTGACATTTATTTAATGCTTACCTCCCAGCAAGGTCAAAAAACTTAGCACTCTATGCATCCTGCACAACAAATACAGCCGAAATGCAGCAGAATTCCGATTCCTTACAAACACAGCTGGAGGATGCGGTATCCCCTTTTTAGTTTTAGATCAGTTAACCCACCAAAGATGTGAGACGCTTAGACTTGATCTTCTCTCTTTGAAGAAAGGATTCCAACACACCTGTAGAACCACTCAGAAAAGTGTAGTTACTTTTATAGTACAGGGTAACCTTCAGTGTATGTATATAAATATTTGAGGGAGATGAAGGAATGCTCTAGAAACACCTCTAGGTAATGTTCCATTTGGTACCTGATATTTTTAATTCTTCAGGATCAGAGAATGAATATGATTCTTATCTTTTTACTACTCCAAGAACTCAGACATACTTTATAGACTACCTTGTTCATAATTTCTTGAATTAGGAAGAGATACCCAAGACTCAGCTTTCAGCTGTGTTTCCTAGATTAGAAATGTATGTTTATGTTCACTTTCTCTCTAGCTCAATGAATCTGCCATTATACCCTGCTCCATCCTAGAAACCTGAGAAACAAGAATATTCTCCTGATATTACTGAACAATTCATCTAAATCTCAAGCAGCTGGAATGACTTAAAATGTATACCGCACTTTGTACTTCAGATGGGGGCCTTAGGAGACTTTTTGCACAAGAGTTGTGCATAGTTTGCATTCAACTGTCTGTTTCTATTTTAACACAACTTCTAATGGGAACCATGAATTTCAGCTTCACGTCAGCAGATGCTTAGCTGAGGTATCACAACATTCACTGCCCCCTTACTTCAGCCCTGCAAGTAAGTCCCCTTTCTTAGACAATGTCATCATTATCTGTTATCCCTATTACAAACAGACTTTCTGTTTCTGAACATATGAATGTAACTTTACTACAGTAAAAGTAATGATCTTTAAATTATTCTGATAATTTATTTACTCTTTCACTAATTTATGTAATCTGGATGGCACTGCATTACATGCTAGGAATATGTGTCTGTGAAAAGCCAAAAGAAACACCCCTGCTGATGTACCCTTTTTTCCAATACACTGAGATACACTACTTTGCTTCTGAGACACCCACAAAGTCCAGTTTAAACACACATATTCTGTACCCCACCAATTAGTATTATTGTAGTTTTAATGTAGAACATTTTAAATCAATATTGATTCTGCCAGGTGATGCTCATCCTCATTTATTTACTAGTACTCCATAATGTGGATAGGTCCAAATTTCTCTTCAGTTCATCCACACAAAGCTACTCATTAATACTGCTACAGCTACATGATAACTGAACATTATTCTTACTCCTGAGAGACATTTCTTCAGCATCAGGAACACGGGAAGCGCTAGTGTTGGACAGGGGGAGGATTACATTGCCACTACTTAAGGTGTATCTGTTACATGGATAAATGAAAGATTTCAGTCTCCAGAAGTAACAATCCAACATCTTTCACAAGCACTAAATTCAGTTGAATAAAAGCTAAAAAGCAGAAAATAGATTAACTTGAATTGCAAATGTAATCACAGATGCCAGACACTAACCTTAAAGCTTTCAAGGTGAAATTCACCCATCCCTGCACCACGCTGAGGATCGAATGCAATGCCCTGAGTAGGCATTGTGGGAATGGGAGCCACCCGCCTGGTTGTGTGCATGATAAAGAGTTGCTACAAAGCCCCTCTCATTCCAATTCTATTCATAAGCTGGTAGAAAAGCTACACTTTTTTTCCTTCCACCAATGTGGTCAGAAACACAGGATCTTCATAATCGTGCAAATGGAGGCTTCTCCCTCCTCCTGTCAGGATAACAGTCTATAGACAGTCTGGCTCTGCGGCATCAAAAGTCGGGAGTCAAGGCCCTCGTATGAGGGTTGCGTCTTCTCTTGTGGCAGATATGTTGTGCTCTAAACAGGCTGGATCATCAATCATCCAGAAACAGAGAACTAAACACTTCACTTCCAGCACATAAAGCCGCTGTTTCAAGTAATGATCCCGAATAACCCCTTTCTTGTTTTTCCTTCTCTTTCTCTGTTTTACTCATGGTATCAGCTTGAGTGGCTCAAGCTGACTGCCGTACAGCTAAGGATCAAACACTTAAAGCTTTACTTTCAAGCATCAGGCACTAGACATACTTATTAATACTCACCAGATAATTTGCTACTTTACTGATAAAAGTTCTCTCAAAAGAGCTTTCTTTGGTGGGGAAAAAAAATAATCCATATACAGCAAATGAGCAAGTAACCACTATGAATTATTTGAAGGCAACCATATGCAACAATGACCTTGAGAATGAAGTGACAGCAAACACTCAGCATTCAAACAGTTTAATCCTGCTCCTTCTGCAACCAATGTTTAGTGGATGCTGAAGATTTATGACATAAGAAATAAGACTGAATCATAAGTCCTTCCCACACAAGCAGGTATATGTGAGTGCATCTACCAGAAAACAACAGCTTCCACAGACGATGCTAGGGTTTGAGTAAGATTAGAGAATGCCCTCTGACCGTCAAAGTCACTTCCCAAAGTGAAGCTAGGAGACTGATATATTAGCTAGATAAGACACTGACACTGTTAAACAAAAAGTAGAACTATTCAGACGTTAATACAATGTGTCATTCTCTGATGTTTTTTTAGCCCCTTATGCCCCAAATGATTAACTTCTATCATCCAAACACCTTTCGAAGCTGTACACCATTCCCCCACAAAAAGCAACCGAGTTACTCCGTGAACCTTATTGTCAGCTACCATGACAACAGGCTTGGTATCTGAAAGCAGATTTCTGTCATTACACTTGCAGTATTCAAACAGATCAGTTGACACAAGTACCTTAAGATACTTTTGAATATATAGGTTCAGAATAAATGTGCTGGGGTTTGGGAAGGTTCTGCCTAAGCATCACATTAGAAGCAATGGACACTTGTCTCTCTCAAAGGTAACAGAAAATTCCACCTGCCAGTGACTGGAAAATAAACATTCAAGAGTACCAAATAAACCAACTACAAAAGTAAGAAATAATGTCTTTTTCTTTTCCTGGCCCCTTTTTACCAAGTACTATGCAACCAAAAATCGTAAGTAGCCAATGGACAAACTGAAGATCAAGAGAACAAGGAGAATTAACTGCGATACAAAGGAAGAACACATAAAACTTCAGAACCACATCATGTTACATGGGTATTTGCAAATCTCATACCAAAAAGTCCTTACCGTTGGTGAATATGTGCATGTTATCAAAACTAAACAAAGCAAGATAACCCTCCCCCTTTACCAAAGGGTATGTGTTATCTAGTCACACCAAGTGGTCCTTCTGCTGAAGAGATTATTTTTGTAACATTAATTCTAGACATATATTTTATTTTATATATTTAATATATTTTTATATATTTAATATTTAATATATTACATAATGCAATGTTGAGGAACTATATACAAAGCTATAAACAACAACAAAGAAACTAAGGATGTTTAACCATCTTTTACTTAATTCCATATGTTGTGTTACAACACTTATGTAAAGTGTCCAGGTACTAAATGACGTAGGACATTTCGAGCCCCAGTGTGGCTCGAAAATCCCTGGGAGTCGGCCGTCCGTACCTGCCCTGCACGTTTGCACCC
>Ga0065711_1006399_pt1 | contig 17859 bp, 6 predicted proteins | sample Hoacrofraction12_FD_59098 | JGI IMG/M metagenome (GOLD analysis project Ga0065711, IMG submission 59098) | Hoatzin crop microbial communities from Cojedes, Venezuela - Epithelial fraction 12 v2 (version 2) | ecosystem: Host-associated > Birds > Digestive system > Esophagus > Crop | place...
GGGCTGGGGCCGGGCTGCCTGGGGAGCGGCTCTGCCCGAAGGGGCCTGGTGGGCAGCGAGCTGGGCATGAGCCTGCAGTGCCCGAGCAGCAGAGGCGGCCGGCGGCCTCCCGGGCCCTGCCAGCGGGGACACAGCCAGGAGCTCACCTGAAAGGAGGGATCATCCCTCTGCTCAGCGCTTGTTAGATCATACCCAGAATGCCACGTCCATTTTCAGATCCTCAGCCCAAGAAAGTCATTGACAAACTGGCACAGGTTCAGTGGAGAGCCACCATGATGGGTCAGGGGCTGGAGCACCTGCCCTGTGGGCAGAAGCTGAGAGCCTGGAGAAAAGATAGATTCAGGCGTCCTAACAGTTGTGGCTGTGCACTCTCCATCCTTGGGGGTAGTCAAAATGCAGCTGGACTCAAAACCCAACTCTGAGCAGGCTGGTCTGATCTAAAAGCTGACCCTGCTTTGAGCAGGAGGTTGGACAAGGTTGGACCTCCTGGGGTCCCTTCCAACATGACTATCCTTTGATCCTATGACTTATGTATCTCCCATTTGGATAATGTTTGAGACATTCTCATTTGTAAGACTTTTTAAGCATCCCTGCGCAATTCACCCTGTACCTGGAAAACTATGGCAGAGATGGTGCAATTCTTGTCACTGCACTTCTGCTACACATCTAACTTCGTAGAATCACAGAATCATAGAATCATAGGCTGGAAAAGATCTCTAAGATCATCAAGTCCAACCATCCACCCAACAACACCATGCCTACTAAACCATGTCCCGAAGTGCCACATCTACACTTTTTTTGAACACCTCCAGGGACAGTGACTCAACCACCTCCCTGGGCAGCCTGTTCCAATGCCTGACCACTCTTCTGGGTAGTATATGCCAATTGCCAGCACTCCCTCCTTCTGCTGGCCACATTTCAGGCGATACCATATGCCAGAGATTGTTCTGAAGAATTTGGATGGGATCATCTTGTTTTGGACAGGAGAAAGCTTGGACATGTCATGTAAATTGGGCACATCACCTGATGTGGGGCCAGGCAGTGGACTCTGGGCCTCTGTTACAAACTGCAACAGACTTATCCTGTTAGAACCTCACAAGCAGACCCCTGAAGGATCTCCTCTGGTAAAACTGGCTGCTCTAAATCATATAGATAAAGAATTAGTATCTAAATTGCACTAAGCTGATCAAGTTCAAGGACTTACAAACAATGTGCTGCAGCACCCCTGTTCTCTGAACAAGAGGAGAGATTAGGGAGGGTGAGGAGGTGCCCTCTGAATCCATGGGGATTCTTCAGGAATCAATTTCCTTTCCAGACAGACTTTGTGTGTCTCCTCTGAATTTGGTCCCCTCTCAGCTTACCTGGTGCTTATAGAACATGAGGAGTCTCACTTATTACTTTGCCACAATTCTCTGCAGGAAATAAATAAAAACATTAAATAAACATTAAATAAAAACATTCAGCTGTAACACATGCTGAGGGCCTTTCTGAAAGATGAAGTCTGATACCATACTGTGGAACCCACCATCACATAGAACAAAGGAGATAATTCTCAGATATGTAGTGAATTCTGACGTTGACAAGGAAGCCAACACCTTGAAAGACTCTGTAGGATATGCTGAGAATTTCAACAAAACTAAGGAAATAAATGGGATTTCAAGGAAAGTAGGACATTCATATTCCTGCCTTGCTTTCTATTATCCTTTGGAAGTCAGACCTAAAGAGTATATCAACCAAGTATTAAGAAGATGAGCACTGGGAAAGGAGACATATGTCTTGAATATATCTATCTCTTTTTTTAATTTAAATAATATTTTAAAAATTAGAATTCAATTATTAAAATATATCCAGCAACATGCAGAAATTACACTGTAAAATGATAATAATAAAATTTGACACCAATTAGTGTCTCAGAGATCTTGCATGACCTTCAAAGAGGGAGGATTACAATAAGGAGCAACACACAATGGAGTATAATGTCATAGATACATTGCACGTTTGCGCCCTTAAACTTGTTTTTTTAATATTCTTTAGCATCATTTTATCTATAATTATCAAGTGGGTGACTGCAGAGAGATGAGTGCATTACAGTAGATTTGTCTGGTCTTCCTTGGTTATTAAAAGAAATAAAATAAAAGAAATCATAAAGAGATCATTAAATGCAATAACAAAGCAATGGAAAAGATAAAGGCAAAGACATCTGTTTCATGCAGGATTTATATTTAGTGCTGAACAGTGGGGATTTTTCCCTGTAGTTCTGCAGACAGGTCACTGGAGGAAGAATGGATTATAGGTACATTTGCAGTGGGATGCAGTATTATTTAGGTTTGAAACTGATGAATTGTGAAACATTGATGAAAATGAAGAGTGCTACAAATCACTGCTGTTGAACCCTTTTTGATCATAGTGAGAAGCTGACAATTGAAACGAAACTAGCTACTTTCTAGAAATATATCACTACAGTTTGGCTTGAAAGCTTTTTTTGTGAGTCACTCCATCTCTTCTGTAAACAGTCATTATTAGAACGGCTTGAACCAACACTGTTGATTCTGACAACCCTGAACTTTGTGAAAGTCCATATTTGAAAGTCCATATGCTCCGCCATTTGGGATCATTTCAAATAATCAATATATAAAGATTTCTTCATGTGTTAATGTTTTACAAATCAAGCCTTAAATTAATTAAATGCTAGGATGGTCTTTTGCATTGCACTGAAATGAAGCTACTGTAGAGTCAAACAAATACTCAACGTTATGTTTTATTTCAGAATAGGTTACTTCAGAGTAGTTTCATCTCTCATGAGGAACAAAACAAAAAAAATTCTTATGTATTTAATCCCTAATCAGTGAATCCCAGGAAAAGCCCTCCCATGATCTGCATATTTAGGCATGGGCCACAAATGGAGAATATATCCATTTAAATAACCCAGTGCCTAGATTAAGATAAGGTCATGCAAAAAAATTTTGGATTTCTGCTCAGAATCTCAGCTCCGAAAGAATGTAATCAGAAATAGGTCAGGCAGGAGGGGCAGAGACTATCCCAAGGATCTGCTTATTGCTCTCCAGCTCAGGCCATTCCATCTCCCAGAAGCAGCTTCCCTCTCTTTCAAAAATATTAGTAAGCGTTGTTTAGTGGGACTCCAGAATATATACTGGGCTTCTCTGCATGGTACGGGGGTTTGTATGGGTCCTCCATGTGCCCACAGCATCCCCAAGCTCTCCAGGAGAAACTGGAGACGGCAGTCCTGGTGCAAGCATCCTCAAACTCTCCTTTGCTAGCCTCTGTCTCCTTGAGCAGCCTCCAAGAGGGTCCAATTGCTTCTGCACCTCCTTGGGTGTGTCTGTGACGGTAACATAACCATGAAAAAGGATTGGCCCTGTAGAATGTCTGAAGGTATACACGTACACTGAACCGTTGCCTGTAGACATGCTTCCTACAGTCAAAGGTTACAGCTCTTTTTCCACGTCGTTGGGAACAATGCTCTTCCTTGCAGACCTTGCTGCAGGAAGGCTGCCTCTAGGAGATCCAGACAGCAGGGCCCCCACAAAGGCCCCCAGGACAAAGGAGGGTGTTGGGAAGTGGGTGCATGTCTATCCTTGTGTCAGTTGTCAGGGCCAGGCTCCTTGAAGGAGGTGCATCCTCTTGGGCGTGTTTGCTATGATCAGTCTACACGATGAGAGGGCAGTGTCCTCCCTCAGACATTATCTGGTTCCTCTGCAGATAACGTCCTCAGTGCTGCGGTTTTCTTGGCTCAAGTTGCCACATGAGACTGGCAGCCAAATTAACAGGTCTCCCTTCCCCAAGGCAGAGAGGTTGGTATGAACACAAACAGTTAGGTAGCATGGTTATCCCTGTATGTGGTGAAAACTAGATGCTGATTCAACTAGCAAAACCCAAAGAGCAAGATGCAAGCAAGAAGTAATACTATTTACCATCTGATCAGTACATTGAAGCTACTATATTTTAAAAAGAAGTTTCTAAAACATGATCACACTTTACTCTTTATGTACATTAAAAGTTGGCATGTAATTTTAACCTTATTATGATTAATGACTTAATGTGTATTTGGTAATACTGTCTTTCATCTGCTCATTGACTACACATATTTTACAAGGAGCTTCTGCATCTACTCCGTCTACTAACATCTCCTTCAGTAATACAAACATCCAGCTTTTTCAGTCATATTGGTGAATGAAATGATAATATCATTCATACTAGCAAATACATCAAAAAGAAAATACATGTGGAGCTCAGAAGTGATCACATCTGTTTAAAACAACACATCTTTAATGGGATACTTGGACAAATTGGATACTGTGATTAGTCTGTTTACATTTTAGAAGTTTACTAATTTACAAGAGCTTCTGAAATACCCTACATAATTACTCTAATGTTTTATTAACGGATAAGAGCAAGGCTGAGAAGAGAAGCTAATACTGTTATACACAGTGATATAGCTGGATACACCAGCTCTGAGGGACCCAAGTTCTCATTCAGAAGCCGCTGATCTCATTCTAAGTACAGTCTGAGATCTGTTGCTCTGCATTCAAATGACTCTCCTAGTCAGATTGGGACTTGAATCTAACTTGAAAGAAAAATGTAGTTGGAATACAAGGAGCAAGAGTAAATGTTAGAAGGGAACTGGTGAGCAGGTTGATAGCTCCAGTAAGCCAAAAGGATGGGCAGATAACTGTTGCTGATGGGAAGTAGAGGATTTAGGAGGAGGTGAGGATCGTATGTGCCATCAGACTAATAGCACTACAGAACCAGGCACCACTTTCTTTCCTAGCAAATGAGATTTCCTAATATACTCGTTCATAGATAATAATCATGAGCAGCACAAGTACTTTATATATCCTAATTTCCTTTCTTTCATAGTATTTTCTATGCTATCATACAGATAGAGATTAGAAGTAGAGATGAACAGACAGATACAAATAGATTTATAATCTCCACCTACCTAGGGCTAGCATTTTTTCTATAATACACATGCTATGTAAAAAAAAAAAACCAAAACTTTGTCAGTGTGACATTTCAGAGGCTTTACTTTTCTTTCTGTAACTAAATTGCCTACAATTTATTTCTGTAAGCTTCTGCAGAAAAATACTCAGATTTCTATCAGACTGAACCTTCACTTGGTCTGAGATGCTGCAGATTTTCAAACTTCATAAAACAACTGGTAAGCACACCATTCTAACTTTCCAATTTTTTTACAGTAATTTTCCTTGCAACTTCAAGACTTCATCAAGCAGCAGAGACAATGACTAAATTGATTTAGTTGGCTACTATAGATGTACCTCCTGGACAAAAAATACAACAACTCCTTATTGTTAGAATTATTGCTAGAGAAAAGGAGAAGCAACCTGTTGTTAGAAGCCAGTAGTCACAAAGAATGCATACTGGTCCATAAAAGCAAAGAGGGAAGTGACCTTAAAATGCAGTGACAGAACGAAAGGTGGCTGTTCAGGGGGGGCAATGGGGTTTGCCTCAGAGGCAAGAGGTCCACTGCTCATGGTTTGAAAGGGACAGTACATTAAGAATGTTTCCAAAAACTGCAATATGATTCTGCCAACTTCCGGCTATGAATGTAGACTCTGCTTACTTTAATAAATAGGAACCTCTTGAGTCATATATTGGTGGATACTGAGAGAATATTCTAGAGGTATAAACTGTATGTTTACCATGTCTTTACACCTTCTCAGGGCATCCGCTACTAGGTCAGAGAGCACAGCCCCTTGCTGAGAGCTGTTGTGGCTCTCCTTAACATCCTAGGTACTTGTCTGATTGATTTTGGAGGTTGAGTTGACAGAGGACGCAGATTTAGAGGGTCAGAGGCTAATAGCTGCACATAGGAATGGTTTTTTCAACCTAGAAAAGCACAGTGTTGTTTTCCAAATATTGTGACTCTTTGTACAGCCGTTACAGAGCCCCCTGATTTATACAAGTTTTCTGACAGATGAAACAGCTACGGCATTGTTAGTTCAGGACTTGCTGTGTTATTTGAACTGCATCACAGAATCACTTGTTAAGGATGTGAAGGAGCTGGTGTTATGTTAACTACTATTATTGAGCAATCTAATACTAATTTAAATTGTTTGTTATTGTTTCACCGTATTAAATTTTAATTTGAGTGCATAGATCTCTCTCTTGACTACTGTAAAGTTAAATAATTAAATAATGTTTTAATTCCAAATATTAGCTGCCATCTCACTATATTTTCAGTAACTTCAACAAGCTTTGAAACACACTGTAGAATGATACCAAAAATTTATAATGAAATATAAAGATAATAATAGTCTTTATGTCAGGGTGAATTCCTCACGTGCTCTTTGCACTTTAAGCTTCCTTTTGGAATCTATCCTGTTCAATTATTTCTGAGTTCCTAATCAGGGTTACCTATCTCCTGTGATGAAGTGAATCACTCAGGAAATTGCCCATTGTTTAACAATTAACCAAGCTCATTTCTACCTCTAGCAATAAACATTTAAGACCTCTGAACTGATATTTGCCTCTAAGCTTTTAAAAATGCAAATTTGTATAGCAAGTAAGTTAGCTACCAGAAAATTCAGATTTCTTGCAGATATCTAGACAAAAGTGAAGAAATCACTTTCTTTCACAGGTGCTTCAAAAAAAGCAAGGTATTGCTTAGCCTGAAGGGCTTGTCACTCTAAATCTAATCTGAAAATGAGATATTTTATTTGAAATGGAGGATTTATCAATAAACACACAGAAATTTACTGAAAGCTTCCAACTGTGGCAACTTGGCAAAGCAACACATTTTGGCGTTTCATTCTCTCTGTACATATGTTTCACTCACTTAAATGTCACTGCGAGTTAGGATGCACATTCATCAAGAGAGTCTACCACTTTAGGACCAGATTTGTCATCCTTTAGCTAACAAGTAGTCCCATTGAAGTTAGTGGGTGTAATCCTGATTCTAAAATAGTTAAGAGAAGTCAGCAAGCACACATTTTCAATAAGGACTGTGGGTTTATATCACACACTGTTTCCTAAGAAAATAAAGTGTTGAAGTGTAGTAATCTGATGTTGTGCCTCCATCTTGAATTCTCAAGTTTATTTACCTAAATTCTTTTGGAGTTTCACTTGGACAGCCCTGTATTTCTCTTTGCTGTTCCCTTAGCTCAAGTAGCTTATACCATCACCTCTGAGAACCCACTGATTACTTGGGCTTATTTTCAATTATGAGATGGAAAAAAACAGAACCACAGGCTTCTTTCTTTTTCTTTTTTTCTGGTAGGTTTATAGCATTTTAATTAATGCCAAAAGAGAAATCTTGCAATTTGCAGCTGATGTGCATGCTTTCTGCTCCTAAAAAGCAAAAAGAACTTGCCTTTAGCATGACAACGAAAACACTAAAATAATAAAAGAATTTATCTCCTTAAGCTCCTTAATTTTGCTAATTTCTTTCATGAATAGGGATGCTTCAGTTCCCCATATTTGAAGAGGCCAGTTTGTTCAAAGCCAGGCTCTCAACTTGGCACCTGCTCTGCTAGCACGCGTTACACAGCAGTGTACAGATCGCAAGCAGCTACTGAAGCCAGACCTACTGCTTAGCTCTGCAGCAGCAGACCGGTCCTTTAAACTATATGAATTACTCTCTGACAGTCTCACATGTAGGAACTGCTTAAATAAAAAATAGGATGTTTCTGACCTTCACTCCAACTGTGGTGAACAACAATATGTCTGCACATGACTTGTGTAGACATTGGGACATATTGTTTGTTGCTGACAATGAACGTGAGTGCAGCAGGCTGTTTTCAGCTCTCTCCGGAAAACTTAATTATCTGGCCAAAATTCATCAGCTTATATTTGCCAGTCTCCTTCACATCTTTATAATGAAAAGTTCGTACAAATCTATGCGAGCACTATTTATTATGGAAGATAACACAACATGTAAAACTAACATTACAAGAAATTTTACAGGCAGCCTTTTTTAATGCAAAGAAATATTCAATTTTTTTCAGTATCATCTATCCATCCATTTTAACACAGCAAGTTAATAAATGTTTTATTTTTCCCTCTCTGTTACAAACAGGTAAATAGAAGTACATCACTATTTGCCATTAGATTATCAAGAAAAAAACCTGCTGTCATTACAAATGACGTAATATTCCTTACTCTAGTCAGTGCACTTGTACAGACTATTTCCAGATTTACCTGTGAACATTTTATCCATGGTCTAGTAAAAGTTTTTCAAGGATACAATGGTGTGATGACCACTAGTGTGGTGATCTTTATTCAATGGAAATAACACGTGTCTATACTACTTAGGCTGAACTGCTATGCAGACTTGTCATTATTCACACAGCATAAGGCTTTCAGGTAAACAGTAAGTTTCATTGCTTCCAAATTTTGGATTCCTCTCCTTCCGCAACATAAAGCTGACCTAACTGCCAGAAAACACTGAGTGCCTGCCTTTATTTATGATACTTCAAGGGTAGGTAGGCATCAGAAACAAAGACGTTAAAAACCCAGTTCTGTTCTTTGGCAACCCCAGAGTGAAGATGTCCTGTAAGAACCAAGAGGAAGGACTCCACATAGTAACCCAACACCAGTGGAGCACAGAACTTCATAAAAATGCGTATGAAAATATTCCCATAGGGTTACAAAAATGTACTTTTTGATTTCCATTATGATTTTGGTGAAACTTTGTCTGAATTGACAGAAACTGCTCTGACTAAGCTCCTTCTCCTTACTGTAAGGTAGTATGTGACCTTTCAGGATATTTATGATGTGAACTGAACTACCTTTAAAATTATAATCTCCTTCAACTGTCAGCACATCCTTGTGAAGTTCAATAGATTCATAAATGATGGAAGCTAATATTCCACTACTATACTTAAGTATTCCACTACTATACTTACGTAAATTATAACAGCAGATATATACGGGCTGGAAATAAAAACACAATACTTTTTTCCATTAGTAGTACTTCAGGTTCAAAAGAGAAAAAGTAGCAAGAGTCATACTCAGAATAAAATTTGTACTCCTGATGCTAGTAACTTCTCTTTTTCTTTTTAAAAAGTTAATTCTTGCATTTTCCAATGTGCTGATTTAGTCCTTTTGGCACTTACCCAAATTCAAAAGTAAAATAAAGCCTGGATGCTGCAGTAACATTTCCAGCCTCCTCTTTATCTCCATTGTATTGCAAATATTTATCCTTTGCTCTCATGCAGCCTCCCACTCAGAACAGTCTGCCAATCTTTTTAAAAGCCTAGGTCAGGAGATTCTTCTCAGCACAGCAAAGCGTGCTTGGAAACATAGGAAAGGTCATACAACAATAAGAGTAGCATCAACATTTTGGCTACAGGCCTTCATACCTAAATGGTTATGACTACTACTAGCATAATCATTAGTTCAGTAATAGATGTTTACGGTGAGGGCTGTAATTTAACCTTCCAAAACCAGTGGTGATTTTTCTAGGCAAGCTTTGTCTCGAGTAGGATTCAAAAAAGGTATTGTTTGCATATGTTAGTAAGCATGTATTAACAAGCTGCTTTTATCCTTTCTTTACAGAGTTGGGAACTGAGGTCCAGTACCAAATAAAGGACTTCGTTATCCATACCTAAAGCTCTGTAACTTCTAAGCACCTGCCCCTCCCTAAACTGTTTTAGGCATACTACTTGCCAACAGGTTGCACAGGGAACATGAGGTATTTCATAATAACATTTAGAACAACTAGCGTGCAAAAAATCAGCAGCATGTCCAAAACCAGCACATTTAACAAGCCACAAGCTAGTGCCAAGAGTAGGAAAACAGTAGTCATCAGTCTTGCTCCTTGAGGTGCTGGGAAGTAGTTCCTTTCTTTCCTTTCAAGAACTAACTTTTTAATTTTTCTTTTCTTTTTTTTTTTTTTTTCCTTTGGAAACATTGCCTGAAGAGAAGGGGGCAGTTTTGGTCCACTTTTCAGATCCTACTCTGGATTTTCAAGGGAGGCGTCACCTCATAGCTGCTCATCTGCAGTCTTCCCATAGTTCATGAAGAAAGAGAGAGAAGAGAGAGGCAGTTACCTCTGCCAGCAGATTCATCCTGTTGTATGATGGAAGACTAAGACAGACAGAAAACATTGTCACCAGAGATGTCTGTCACACCTGGGGCAGCAGAGAATATAAACCAAAGGTGAAGGAAGCTGTTTGCTGCACCTGAAAAAGGCTACACACACAGGTCTTGCCTAGCCAGAAGTGAACAAGCTGCATTCAGCCACACCCAGCCTTGCCCACAACATTTACTCCTCCATCCCTTCACTCAGGCAGGAGCAGTAGCTGGCACTTACGCACCCCTGACGCGGGCGCTTGGAAGTCAGCAGTTTCATTAGGAAATACGTATCACTTGCCACGGCAGAATTCTGCTGCGCTGCCATAAATTGGAAGCCAGCAAGTCATGCTGGTAACATGACTTCTCCCTAAACTCTCAAATATGTTGTTAGAACTGTTCAGCAATTTACCATTGCCCCAATATCTTAAATATTGGTCACTTGCATTCTCTTCTGTTGTTACTAAAAGAAGATGGAAACTTAAGAAAAAGGAAGAAAGGTCCAAAGGAAAATAAATGAACATAACTGGATGTAGGTTAGAGTAGGTGGAGGAAATTATTTAGCTTTCACAGCCTGTTTATCAGAGGGCAACAGTATTCAGACTATTTCACCAAAGGTTATAGCTAGCCTTGGTTGGGGGATGGACTGGTAAGCTTTTAGGGTGTCCAAAATCTCAGGGAATCCTCTTCCAAGGACTAGCTAGAGACATGGCTTTTTGAGCTTTCCATTTTAAAACACTCACCATGGATAGTTTTAATTAAGCTTAGAGTAGTCTGACCATCAACCAAAAAAGCTTTTAGACATTGACTTCACTGCTCAGTTACATTCTCGGGCACTGCCTATTTCAGAGATATCACATTTCAAAAGACCAGATATTTCCTATGCTGAACTCAACCAAGTGCAATTTTAAAACTTCTTTAAGCTTTAAATATCCAATTTTATACATAGTGAAAATCTCTTCTCCTTTTGACCTTTCACACTATTCAGACAGGGGCAAGATTTCCTGCTTGAAGATTTTCCAGGAATTGCCATAGCTTTTCACCCCCCAAAGTTTAACTAGCGCGTGTTTACAGTATGTTAAAGAAATTTTCTGCTGTCTGAATTTAGTCACCAATCTGGAGCCTGCTCCATGAGGACAACTATTGAAAAATCAAAGTTTTATCATTTGTAAAAAAACCCCAGACTGGCAAAATGAAAAAAAAAAAAAAAGTAGAACTGGATACACCTGTGTATTTGCCTTCCAAAGTGAATAATAAACCTGGTTAGCCCTGAAATATTTTACTGCACAACCCTAAAACTATCAAGATTGTGCTTTTATGCAGGGGATATCCATCTCGGTCTCATAGCTCACATTTGAGAAGATTTACTATTCAAAGAGGTACTAAAAAAAAAAAAGGTGTAACGTTAATTATATGTCCATAAGAAACATTAGCAAAAAATGTGAGGAATGCAAAATACTATGAGCCTTTATTCTGATTGAACATGACGCTTTCCTGTCTTTTTATTAAAATTTTCACTTCTTCATTTACATATTAGTCACTGCTTCAAGTTCACTTGGGGCAGCAAAAAAGCAAACCTCTTTGGTGCAACCAAAATTTTAAAAAGCAACTGGAGTTCCATTAATGCAAATTTATTAGCTATATTTCTTATTACCATATTTTCTAAGAACTGCATCAAAATAGAGCTTTCTATTTTCTATCTTTGATGTCTTCAAGCAGTTTGGATGGAAGCATTTATTTTCATTCCAATTTTTTTGGTGTTCCTAACATAATTTGTGTTCACTCCCTCTGAAAATCTAGCCTTATGGATACATCTGCATGGCTGTGGGTAATGCCCCAAGAATGCTGCCAAAGCCAAAATTGGTACCAGGCCACAGCAGGTGAGATCTAGAGTACTCCCAGGGCCAGCTCTGGAGAGGATTTCCTGTAATTATTAGGGAAAGCCTAGGCATGTGGAGCACTCTTCAGCAATATCCAAAACACAAAGCAGTCGTATGCAGTGTGAAAGGGATCTGGACCTTGAGCTGTCCCAACCTCTGAACTCTGGTTTTCTTTGCAAAAGAGCCTTAATGGCACCTGCCACAAAGATAGATAAGATTCCTGAGTCCTGGGAAAGGCAAGTTTCAAGGCAAGCCTCCCAGCAGCACTTTGAAGGGATAGCACAAGCACAGGCAGAGTCACAGGTTCAAACAGTTCCACAATTTAGCCTGCAAGTGCATGCCACAATTTTTCTATACACTTTGTATAATACTGCCCACCTCCATTGAATTTTGTGAGAGTTAACGACTGTAAAGCTTTTTGGCGCTTTAGAAACTGAAAAAGCTTTTAGGGGAAAAAAAAAAAAAGATAATTTTCATTTCTCTTTGCAGAAGGGAAAACTTATAATCTTCATTCACTTTTTGAAGAGCGTCTGGATGGATGTATCTCTTGAAGAAGATGTACTGGAACTAATGCATAACGACTCACTGACATTAAACTCACAACTCTTCGGTGTTAGTTAGCCTAGATTGCCTAAGCCTTTGATTTCACCTAACCCTATGCATAATTGCATGAATTCTGTAAGCTTTTGTTTTGCTTTTAACAGTTGTAGGTGATTTTTTGATTTGTTCTTCCAGTGTGGCCACAGAGTGTTATATTTGCAAGCTCATTGTACGATAAAAAGGTCAGTCTACCTTGCACTTTCTTCCATTGGCTTCTGGATGCTTTTTTCTTCTCAGCTTCACTGTTCTATTAGTATCATAAATGTTCTTATTTCGTTCACCAAACTCTTTGCAGTTAAAGCCTAAACTGAAGCAGAGACATTGGGAAAAGATAATTAGTCTGAATAACTCAAAATGCATGCGCTTCCATGGGTCAAGTCGATATCTTACACACTTTGCACTCAATTTTCAAATCCAAACAGCATGAGCACTTTGTTAGGGTTTTCTTAGGTTTTGATTAGAGTATCTTTAGATATACAAGAAGAACAAAGAATAATCAAGAATACAAAAGAAAAAAAAATCATTAACCGTTCATGGAAAGTTTTCTCAATTTCTGAACAACTCCGGAGAAGGATCAATCAGGAGCCCATTTTTGCTGACAGTGTTCCCTATCACTTGCTTCTATGCTTTAGTACAAGAAGGAGAGCCTATTTTTTTTGTGCTTCATCACATTGATTCCACATCATTTTCAGATGCAGTTGAACTGTCCTAAGACTCCACTGCAAACAGCAGAACTGCTGTCTCGAGGTGAGCACTGTACGTGCTGTATGTAAGCTTGCCCTCCACAATAACTGACCTGAGATTTATATTCTTCCGTGCGCTAACCTGAGGCGAGAAGTTTAATGTGGTCACTGTCCAAAATACTACAGTTCCGGAATATGCGTCTGTTCACAGATAGCAATTATAGTGACTTAGAGGCACACCTGTTCATCTTTGCTATTTGTAATCCCACATGGTATATCAAAGCCTCCTCTGCAAATTGAAAAATCAGGCTCAAAAGTTGCTTTGATGTGAAAACAAAAGACCTGATTCTTCTTTTTGGACTATTTTAAAGTAAGTCTGTTGAAGACTGCACTTGAATTGAAAAAATAAGCTCAGTTTTAATTTCACATGCATTTTCTATAAGATACCTTCACTTCGTGTCACAAGTCAAAATACGTACTCAGGCAAACAGTAGAAATGAAAGAAACAACTGCCACAGTACTTCCCTCAAGAAATTACTTCTGCCTAAAAAAAACTTTATTAGTTTGCATTGTTTTGCTACAATTATTTATTCTTAAACCCACATAATTAAATATAATTATCTGCTGAGAACCTCGCAGTACAATCAATATTAGTCACGAAGAGTTGCATTTTTTTGCAATGAATAAGTTACAGAAATTGGTATTTTAAGTGAATGCAAAGATGACTAAATTAATTTCAATCATTTCATATTAGGGAGAAATTCTTCATCCTGCACAAGCTTATGTAAAAAAAGAAACTGTTTGGTTTCTCTGCAGCTTGACAGATCTGGTAATACCTAGAGAAACAGAGTTAGAGGTAGGGTCTATTCCTTCTGTGCTATGATCAACACCAGACTAGAGCACTAAATAGCCAAAGTGGTTTCAAACCAGTGCTATGACTTTGACACGCTTATTACTCCCCATTACTTAGTAAGCCCTTGTCATGGTCTAACTCAGGAGCCAGCAACCAGGACCCGATAGCCACTTGCTCACCCCTCCCTTCCCCCACAGCAGGATGGGGAGGAGAAATGGACAAAGGGGAAACTCATGGGTTGAGATAAACACAGTTTAATAGGACAACAAAGCAAATACTAATAGTACTACTAATACTACTACTGATAATGACGATAATAATTGTAATAATGAGTATACAAAACAAACAATATGCAATACAATTTTTCTCACCACCCATTGACTGATTCGCAGCCAGTCTCCAAGAAGTGATTGCAGCACCTGGAAACTGCGGATTTCGCGAATTTCTGAAAATTCCTGAAAAATACTAAACTCCCAGAAAATGTCGAACTCCCAGACCAGAGAGTATTCAAACTCATGGAAAAGAGAATGAAAAAAAAAAACTTATTCCTTCCCCCTAGTGTATCCCCATTCCTAAACTGATCATGACGTCCATGGCATGGAATATGTCCGCTGGCCAGCCTGGGCTGTCTGCCTGGCTGTGCTCCCTCCCAGCTCCTGCATACCGGCCTATCAGCTGCATATGAGAAACTGGAATAAAGTCATTGATTTCACAGCAACAATCCAAAACACACTAGCTACTGGGAGGAAAATTAACTCTATCCAAGCCAAAACCAGGACACTCCTGAAATGACCAGAGAGTCTGCACTACAGCCACCCAGACACCATTTCACAGCCACAGTTCCCCGGTCAGGAGCCTACAACGACTTCATCCAGCACAAGGGCTGACCTAACAGCTCTCCTTTAAAATGTAAGACATTTCTGTGCTCTGTGTGGAGCTCTCCACCTTACATTACCCTTACACTATGATTTCCCAGCTCAACACAACACTTGGCTTAAAGACCTGACCTACCAAGCAACTCTCCTACCTAGAAGAAAAAATATTTTTGTAATTAGAAGGAAATAAAATTATAGCAAGGAAAGAAAAGCAGGAAGGAGATCTAAGAAATGGTAAAAGTAGAAACTTTCATTAGACTGTAAGAAACATATGCAAAGTAAATTGTTTAGCAAGTGTATCAACAGGCACCATCTGTGGATACTGACTTGCTATTTATTTGGAAATGAAAAGAGATAATTCTGCACAAAGTTGGGAGAATACAGACTGGGGCGGGGAAAAAAGTCATTCATATGTAATCAATTATTATGGACCTTCCATAACACATTCTAGTCAGGAAGACAGAGACCATTTAGGATACTCCTACAGAGTTTACATGGGAGTGCCACAAAGCAGAGAACCTTCTCTACAAAATTAGGGGATTTTCCAACTGTGCTTCTGTAAGCAAAACCAAAGGAACAGCAAAATCTACTTATTAGAAAAACAGCTACTAGCATATGCAAAACCATACAAGCTTCCATAAAGCTTGAACACTGCCTTTCTTCTTTGCTTACCAAGGATCACACAGTCTCTGTGAAACATGCAGAGATTTTGAATGCGTGAAAACTACAGTCAAAGCAAACCTACCATTACAAAATCAGATGACAGTCCCGTCTGGTGTAGGTTGGGAAGCCCAAAGTTTCATCTCGGGATGTGCAAGGCTTTTTTTGTGAAATCAACAGCAAACCAGGATAGCCTGTGAAAAAATTTGAGAGATTTTCCAGTTTCAGTAACTCAGTGTTATCCAGACTATGAAATGAAAAGATGTAACTGTTAAAACTGTTGTATAACACACCTTCAAACAAAGGAATTTTTTGGAGTAGCTGAAAATGCTAAGTGCTTTTTAGTTTAATCAAACCAAAAACAAGGAAGAATGACTTTAAAATTTCTATGTGAAGTCAGGGGGTGTATTTCCCAATCTGTTAAGAAACAAAAGCAAATCTGAGCGTAAAAATTACTGTTTTCTGCATACCCACACACTCTTAAAACCAAAGAAAATACAGTAAATAAAGGGAAAAAATGATAGCTACAAGCAGCTCAAGTGTAAACCTCAGTGTGCCACTGGAAGTGCTTAGATTGTACAATAGACTTACCTTGTTCAGCATTTCTAATTACAAAATTAAGGTCTAACATGTTAACACCAACTTATATCAGAGTGCTTCAGCCATGTATTTCCAAGACACTTTGCAAACAATGTTTAAAAACTGGAAGACAGGTCATTTGCAGACCACAGCCTAGTCTAATACATTTCCTTTCTCAGTATCCTTATCAATAGGATCCTCCAAAATGTTTAACCATACTAAAAGTTCCTGTACGACTGCTATGTGAAAGGACATTGCAACCTGTGAAAAGTGGGTAAACATATTGATGAATACCGGTGCTGTTTCATTCCGAGTGTCTGGTAGATGTTAAGCAACAACCTGTCTGCAGGAATAACTGTTATAAAAGAGGGCTATGTAATCAAGGCTAAATTGAGATCAGGTGACTGGTTCTTTTTTCCTTTTTCCTTTTGATGAGCTATACAATCTCCTATAAATATTCAGTCTTGATAAAGCACCTGAATGAAAAAGATGACTAAGCGAGTGCTACTTCTTAGATAACAAAGAAGTCTTGTTATGACATGCCTGAACATTTTGTTTTGCTGACAACCTTAGAGAACCTATTGCAAAATCCAGAAAGAACTGGAGTGAATTGTATCAACAGTTAAAATTAAATTAACTGGATTTTCTATGTGTCTTAGAAAACCAGTTATTGCCACTGTCGAGCTGAGCAGGAGACTGCATGTATAGCCTCGCTCCAGTGGCTAAGTAGCAAAATTTGGTCTTCTTTTACACAAGAGAAGACTTGATTATTTTAAAGTTCTGTATTTCTCAGAAAGTAAGTACCCAAATTACAGTCCAGCAGTGCTCTAGCAGTATAACACCACAGTGTTTCACAAACAAGTTTAAATTTCATAGACTAGCAACAGAGTTACATCAATAAGCAGCTGAGGTTGCCAAGACCGGTTAGGTTTGTTATGGTGACACAGCCAACTGCTTTCTGCTACAGGACACTTGCTAATGCCAAGGACACACGCAACGATGCTTTAATGCCTAGTGCCATCAGCCTGAAATGGCACTTGTTTTTTGGTCAGAAAAAATGACACTATCTTTAACTTGAAAGGGAAAAAGCTTCTAAACTCTGCTAAACATGCTCACTGGGCCACTTTTATTTTGCCCTCTGTAATGCCTAAGATATTTGTAATACACCCAGCCCTGAAGTTCACAGCTTTGTAAACAGCAGATGCAAAAAATGGCGAGGAACATGAAGTGGACAACTGGTTTATTCTAGAAAGAGTGAATGGAAAGAAGAAGAGGAAAAATGTATTTAGACTTAATTAAAAATCATTTACACTTCTAAGTCAAGGATTTCAATCCTTCATGCATCTGTAAATCTTGGGGATTTTTTTCTTCTGAAGTAGTAGATAGCATTTTATTCCCAGAATAGTACCAGATGAAAAATAGAGATAATAAAGGGTAACCTGACACAAATGAGTCAGTAGTTACACAATTACTTTTGGCCACTGGTGACAATCACAGAATCACAGAATCACACAATGGTAGGAGTTGGAAGGGACTGCTGGGGATCACCTAGTCCAACCCCCCTGCCAAAGCAGGGTCACCTACAGCAGGCTGCACAGGACCTTGTCCAGGCGGGTCTTGAATATCTCCAGAGAAGGAGACTCCACAACCTCCCTGGGCAGCATGTGCCAGTGCTC
>Ga0065711_1039426_pt1 | contig 17858 bp, 7 predicted proteins | sample Hoacrofraction12_FD_59098 | JGI IMG/M metagenome (GOLD analysis project Ga0065711, IMG submission 59098) | Hoatzin crop microbial communities from Cojedes, Venezuela - Epithelial fraction 12 v2 (version 2) | ecosystem: Host-associated > Birds > Digestive system > Esophagus > Crop | place...
TGGGGCAGAGTAGAGGGGGAGGAGAACCTCCCTTGACCTGCTGGCCACACTCTTCTTAATGCACCCCAGGATCCCATTGGCCTTCTTGGCAGCCAGGGCACACTGCTGGCTCATGGTTAACCTGTTGTCCACCAGGACACACACGTCCCTCTCTGCAGAGCTGCTCTCCATGAGGTTCACCCCGAGCCTGTACTGGTGCGTTGGGTTGTTCCTCCCCAGGTGCAGGACCCTGCACTTGCCCTTGTTGAACTTCATCAGGTTCCTCTCTGCCCAACTTTCCAGCCTGTCCAGGTCTCGCTGAAAGGCAGCACAGCCTGCCGGTGTATCCACCACTCCTCCCAGTTTGGTGTCATCAGCAAACTTGCAGAGGGTACACTCTGTCCCTGCTTCCAGGTCATTGATGAATAAGCTGATAATAAGAACACTGCATAATAATGCCAGATTCTAAAAATCTAAAAATGTCCAATAGATTCTAAAATTTCTTCTAGAATTCTTCTCAAATCAAAAGCTTCAACAGATTGTACTCATTCTTGAAATGCAATCAGTGTTCATCAACCAGTGTTTTTCTAAGCATGGCTGGTTAGCAAATGTGGTGATGTCCACTTTTTATAATAAAATGAGATTGGTCTCAAATTATTTCCTCAGCCTGATTAGGTTTTTAACCCCTTAAGCTCTGCTACCTGTCCAGAAAGTAGGACTGCAACACCTATTTTCCAAAAAAGGAATTTAAGTTTTATTAAGCTGGAAGGAAGGAAGCTGGCTGTCAATGATTAGGACTGTCATTCCTGAGGGTCAAAAAAAAGGCTGTGGTCTAATATTATTCACAGAATTAGCCATTTATTTCATTCACTGACCTTCTAGTATTACACTTCCAAGAAGACAAGGCCAATTTTCCACTGAAGTGAAGAAGGTAAAAGGTGGAGGCGCAAGTCTGTCTTTTAATTCACTTAATCTCTGTCTCCTCAACTGTTCTATTACTAGCTTGTGTGCAGATTTTTACATCTCAATTAATTTCATACCTAGGAAATCCAAAAAGCTTTCTTGACAGTAGTGCAAGATCTGCACAGAAATCACTTCATCATTGAAGATCTCATCACAGGCTAGGGTCGCCTTCAGTGAGGTAATTCTGAGGGCAAAACCTTAATCAGGGGAATGACAGAGTAAGATGATGAATTCAATCCCCTTGGCAGAGGAGTTTATGTTGGAATGCAGATGACACTGCAATTTTATTATTTTGCAAAAATATTTTTTGTAATTATGCAAGCAATATTGAAAACCTTGCCCTAAGAAGAGTGTACATTTTACTGAAAAATAGTATGTCTATAAATCACTTTTTTCTATACGTAGATTTTTGAAAGGTGCTTAAAGTCACTTCCTGTGAATTTTATGAATCGCTTAAGATTTAGCAAGCTGTTATGTCAAAAAGGCTTTGAAAACAACCATCAGCATTATTTCCTATTGGTATAATCTTCAAATAGGAAATACTGTCAGGAGAGGACAAAGTGAGTAAATGACTATAATGTTACGTAATGGACTTTTCTCACAGAGTTTTAGTGCTGAATTTGATTTACAATGTATTTTTTGTTTGGATCTATAAGACACCAAAACCACTCACTTTGATCTATTGATTTTTCAAATAATATGTTACATTATTTTGCCTAATACGCTGTGTTGAGAGAATTTGTCTCTCGGCTGTCTGTAGAATGTGACATGCTAATTTGAAACATTTGCTAGCAGTTGATAAAACAGACTAGAAGATGTTAAAGAATACCAGGTAGTATTTTATTCATTTCAGAAACTCAGTGCCAACTGGCACATCAGCTTCCATTTATCCTCATGGAAATGCTTTGCAAGGCCTGGGAAAAGCTGAATGATTTACTCAGTTTATGAGAGTATTAAGCTGCACAGCCCTGGCCAGTTCCTTTCAGAGTTCATTCTCAAGACAATGCCCTCAGCCACAGCCAGTTTTATATGTTGAAGAGAAAGCTTTTGGAACATGCCAAAAGCTATTTTAAGGCTGTGAACTGTACCCTGAGCCCTTTACTGTTCCTATAACTATCATACATATTCTGCTACCGCTGATGTGAGGATAAAGCACACAGCTGTGATTTGAGATTTACCAAATAGGACAGAATAAAGATTTTAGGGTCATTTCTTCATATTTTGGCACAGTTTTACTGTAGTACAAGTGAAAGTTATAGTCCTTTTTGTTACAGCAGGAAACCTCCATGTGGCAACCCTAACAGCAAGACCTATTGATGCTACTGCAACTGAACCATGCAGATGTTATTATTATCCATAACTCAAAAAATTCAGTGACATTTAAATTATTTCCTGTAAAACAAACAGACAAGCAAAAGCTTTTAATCCTATAAGTAAAGACTGTAACTCAAAGACTGAAATATTTCTTTAGATAATTTTTGGCAGTGTTATTCTGCCTAGATTGATTTCAATCTGCATGGAAAAGTACTAGCTCAAAGATTTTCATCCTCATATTTTATACATAGAATTTAGAATATAGAATTTACTATCTGTTTGAATTTCACTCTGTACTTTGTAAAATTTAAGTAAGGTACATGCCTCAGAGACACAATGAAAATGTCTCAGATTTAGATTCTCCTGCTACTTGTATTGAAATGAGGCCACTAATTTTAGCACAATAATTTCTACTATATCTATTTACATTTAAAACAAAACATCGCAGGTTTTACATTACAGATAGTGAAGGAGAAACGTCTGGATTTGTGGTTGATATATTTAGCATAATCCTAAAATCGCATTTTACAGTATGTAATTATATGCAACTTTCTGATAAGTCAGTGGGATGTGCCGAGTTATTTGGGAAATGTGAAAATTTAGAATTTCAACACTGAATTAATGAATTGATTGTTATCAACCTTTGATAAGGTTACACGAGACAGGGTATGTAAGCTACACAGGTAACTCAGATCAGCAAAGGGAATGTGCAGTCCTCTTTTTCAAATATTTTTATCAGTCCTCTTAAAAAGTGGCTCGATTTTCAATTTATGCTAAAATCCTGATTTAGCACAGTGTGAAGGAAAGTGTGGAAGGAGAAGAAAAGCAGAAGAATGAAAAGATGTCCACACAGTTGGTATCCAGATATACAAAGATGGTCACTATGATGAGCAGGCAAAGGACTGTATGTTGATGTCAAATAACACGTAGATTAAATTCAGAAAACTGTAGCTCTCTTGTACTGGAAAGCAGCTCTACAGAGAGAGGGATATTTTTCTGCTCATCATCCCACCTCTGAGTCTTTAGAAAAAAGAGTTTGGGGAACAGGAATTGCTAGATGAATCTTCTGAGCAGTCAGAAAGGACTGACTAGTATCCTACTGAGATTTTACCACGTACTCATGTGTCCCTATCTTAGTGAAAAAGAGTTCCTGAAAAATGTTTTGCCTTGGTTTTCTTTCCTTTGTTGAACAGAAATTGTTAAATTGTCACCTTTTGGTATAATTTTTCAAAGATTAATTCTGTAGGGAAAAACATTCCAAAGTGTCTGTACTCAGACACCTAACTCAAACCCAAGATGTATCTGGACAGATGCAATACTGTAAGTTTAATACTTGGATCTCAGTTCCCCAAGTTATTGAGGTGTATATTAAAACCTGAGCATCTGCATGGTCTCTGTGAAATCAACAAGACTACATAAGCTTAATAATTTTGCTGAATCAGAGTAAATTACTATAGGTAGGCAAAATTAAGTATGTGATAGTCACCTAAAAATTTCAGGAAACTGCTTATCAGTGCAGATAGATTAGGCTTTAATAATTTATTAGGTTGCAAGCTTTTGTTTTAAAATAACATGCCTAAATTGGGCTTTATTGCTTATTTCTAAAAGTTACATAAATAATCCTGCAAGCTCTGCAGTGTTACATGTTCCTGCTAGACGCCAGTATAATATCTTTAAAAGTATGACCACAGATAGTGACCTCCCTCTGAGGTTTGAATTGATTATCTTGTATAAGCAACATAAATAATCTTGTGCAGTATAAGACTTTTTTTTATTTTTGTCACAGAACTCTTTGTTAGATTTATGACTGAAAGTGAGGTGACCTGCATGAATACATTCTTTTTCAGAGTTTCATGAGAAAGATCACTTTTTATCTCAATGAGCACAGATCAAGACATCATATTACAAAAGCTGAAGAACATTTACAGTGTAAAAAGCACTAGCAAACAGGTCAGTGGTTGAAAAGTTGCTCTGATGCCCATGACACCTCACAAAGTGATTTATCTTCTGATGTGTTTGACTTGTTGGACATTCAGGGTCAGGGAACCATACAGATTTGCTTAGGGAAGATTAGCACATATGCAGGATTTGGACGTTACCTATCCTACAGAACTAAAACTCACTGGAATCTCACTGAAACAGCAGAAATATATGAATTGCTATCATAGCAGAATTTGTAAAGATGGTTAAAAATGTTGCCAAGTTATTTTCCTTCGTTAGATGACAGCCAGACCTACTCTAACTTTTACAATCAACCAAAGTCTTTGCCTTGTTTCCAGTAATCATGGGATCCCACAGGTAATACAGTGCAATGCCAACACTCAGTGCTTACACAACATAGCCTGCTTGACTTCTGTATTGGAAACATTCAGCCTTAAAGATTATTAATAGTCCATTTATCCATATTTACAAGCTAAAATAATGAATTTCTACTATTTTCTGAGATACTAGCTGTTCACTCAGCATTTCTATGTATGTAGTCTAAAACCAGTATCATATTTCAAAATAGAAGGAGAATAGATGACTCACCATAAGCACAAGTATCCAAGTCTCTTTATGCAAAATGAATGGACCCACATTTTTAAAGACCCACTAAAAATCCTTTAATGTGATTAACAGTAGAAGTTCTGACCTGTTAGATTGCTTTTGTAGATTAAAATTCAGGATGTGTATTTAAGATTTGAACTCTGAAAGTCAGAAGAGAATTTTAATGTTTTTTCCCTGTGAAATATTTTTTCTGCAGTCTTATGGGTACTGCTAGAATTCCTCCATTGCTATTTGTTTTTTCTCTCGTAGTTTCCATCTAAAACTGTGTATTCCATGTTTTTCCTCCTCCTGTTTCCATGTGGTAGGCAAAGATATTCCATGACTCAAACAGCATTAGCAACTGAATAAGCCTTTAAGTGTACTAAGAAAAATTGAGAGATGGTAACAGCCACATTTCACAGCACTAGAAGAAGTGCTTGTGTAGCATTCACTGGCATAGCTGAGCATATGCTCTCCATGGTTCTCCAGTCATCTGCTTGGAGTGGGCAGCAGTGCTAAGGAAAAGACAATCTGTCTCTCTGTTAATGAAAAAGTATCTCTACAGAGTCAGTTAGTGTAATGGTAAACTGTTCAGTGACTTAGAAACCAAGAAACTTGAAAAAATGCATGATCACTGTAAAAAAACCCTGTTTCTGCTTGAGCAGCTCAGATATTTATTGTATATGAAACACAAATACAGTAAAGCTTGTAGTACTTGAATGCTTGAAGACAGAACACAATAAATATAATATATTGTAAACTAAATACATCTGGAAAATTTGCAAGTTATAACTTATTTGATTACCTCTAAAGCATAATATTACCTCCTTTTAAAGTATGCCTGCAGTTCAGTACAGAGATGGACAAGCCAGCCTTAAAAGAGATAGCAGTGGCAATAGAATAGGTCTAAAAGTGTTAGCACAAAAGCTAATCAGCTCTCATTTCTCACGTGTGTGCCTTGACTCACATAGGGCTCCATGCTGCTACTGGATTGCTTCATACAAACAAGGTCAACTGTGCAGCTAGGATGAGTATCTCTGTACTTTTCTGTTGGCTGCAGGGCAGGTGTATTCTTTATATCAATCTGAAACGGCAGGTGGCTGAGGAAATAAAAGTGAAGGTCCGACTCAGCAGTGTTACCATGTTCTCTCTTACTTTTTCTCCAATCACAGAACATGTTGCTTTACTAGACAATAGTGACAACATAATCACATTGTAGATGGGACTAACACATCCTTCTTTTAATAAGATTGTCCAACAGTGAAATCCTTTTAAATTGCTGAAAAAAAAGGGGGCAAAAATTTTGCCAGCTGCACCAACCCACAGACTTTCAATTTCATATTTTTCTTGTGCCAGGAATCTGCCTTAGGCTGAATTTTAGCAGATGGACAAAACAGTTCAAGATATGTTTTTAAAAAGGGTTAGACAAAACAAAGTATATTTCTCTTATATCCAGTGGTGGCAACTTTTTTTTAGAATTTCCAGAATATAGAATATTTTCAGAAAAAATTCACATTCGCTGAAGTGTCTGTTGGGCAGGAAATAAACCATGGTCTTTCTTCTAAATATGTATTAAAATTTTTCCGCTTTGAGTTCCAAGTCAGGAATGGAACCCACTGAACCCACTGTTCTATTGTTGCCAGCAAATATTTATTAAATCCGTTATCAAAATGTCTCTTCTCCCCCTCTAGCACCAGCTGCACAGATAACACCAAGCTGGGCAGGAGTGTTGACCTGCTTGAGGGTAGGAAGACTCTACAGACGGACCTGGACAGGCTGCATTAGCGGGCCGAGGCCAACTGTATGACATTCAAGAAGGCCAAGTCATGCACTTGGGTCACAACAACCCCATGCAATGCTACAGGCTTAGGGAGGAGTGGCTGGAAAGCTGCCCAGCAGAAAATGGACCTGAGCATGCTGGTTGACAGCCAGCTGAACGTGAGCTCAGGTGACCAAGAAAGCAAACAGTACCCTGGCTTGTATCAGAAATGGTGTGGCCAGCAGCAGTAGGGAGGTGATCATGTCCCTGTACTCAGCACTGGTGAGGCTGCACCTTGAGTACTGTGTCCAGTTTTGGGCCCTTCGGTACAAGAAACACATTGAGGTGCTGGAGAGTGTCTGGAGAAGGGCAACAAAGCTGCTGAGGGATCTAGGGCACAAGTCTTATGACGAGCAGCTGAGGGAACTGGGGTTGTTTAGTCTGGAGAAAAGGAGGCTGAGGGGAGACCTTATCACTACAACTACCTGAACGGAGGCTGTAGTGAGGTGGGTGTCAGTCCATTTTCCCAAGTAACAAGCAATAGCACGAGAGGAAATGGCCTCAAGTTGCACCAGAAGATGTTTAGATTGTATATTAGGAAAAATTTCTTTACTGAAAAGGGTTGTGAAGCATTGGAACAGGCTGCCCAGGGAAGTGGTTGAGTCACCATCCCTGGGCGTATTTAAAAGACGTGTAGACATGGTGCTTAGGGACATGGTTTAGTGGTGGGCATGGCAGTGTTAGGTTAATGGTTGGACTTGATGATCTTAAAATTATTCTCCAACCTAGATTATTCTATGATTCTAACTCTATGTAGGAGCTACCTCCCCTTTCTTAGCTGCAGAGGTTTGGTGATGTACCTAGACCTTTCAGAGTTGAAGATGAACACATCTTTGAGGCAAAGAAATCAAAAATGTTTAACTGGGAAAAAAAAAGTAAAGAATACATAGTAGTATCAAATATCTGTCATAGTCAATGACAAATTTTAAAATTAGGCAGTGACCAAAGTAATATCTACCGTCCTCCTATGTTTTTGCTAGTGGGATATTTGACATGGTTTTCAAAGTATGAAAGATTACAGAGTACCTATGTCCAGCATTCCTGAATAGATCCTCACTGACAAATCCTTAGTAGTAACGATATATGGTTCTAAGATTCTAGCTCATATGTACTTTGATCATAGGCTATTTTTTGAAAGGGATACATATGAAGAAACTCATGTCTACACTAAACATGTCTCTCACAACGCACCACATACAAAGCCTAGACAAAAGCCTAGATTTTGTTTATAAACTATGGCATAGCATATTGTAAAGAATTGTAGACTGCTTACCGTGATTTTCAGAAGCCATAGTTCTTGTAAATTGCATGATGCTCTGCAAGCCTCTCATGCAATCACAGATAAGCATACCAGTGATACATGGATTTAAAAAGATTCTATTAAGCTTATAATACTTGGAAGAATGAAACTCTGAATGTTGAATATAAATTACAACATGATTTTTACTTCAGTGTTTCAATACATAGAAGGGACATAAAAGTCACAAACAACTAATAATTTTCAGATGAAGAAAGATAGATATGGGTAGCACTTTGGCGAATTTCTTATTCATGTTAAATAGAAAGTGCTCAGATACAGCAGTGCTAAACAGAGAACTAAAAGAATGGTTAGTGAATTGCCAGAATGAATTAAGATATATATTACAAAGCTATCCAGGTAAAATCTACCTCAACACCAACTTGCAGAACGTTAACTGGGAAGTGATTCTTCACACAAGTGACTTTCAGAGAATGTACTACTAGATCACCTACAAGATGATAAAAAGGCTAGGATTTTAATTCCATTAGAAATATTCAGCTGTATCAGTTTTGTAATTATACTAGAGTAAAAGCCTTTGTCTTTTGTGGACACAAAGTGAGAACAGCACAAGAAGAATCTATTATAGTCCCTGCCATAGAGAGGCTATACTTCTTAAAGACAAGAAGAAAGGTGAGTCAAAAAACCCAAACCCAAGTTTGGGACATAACAGCTCATCAGCAAAATCATTCATATCCTTTGCAACTTGCTATCAAGTGTATAAAGACAGTTATTCAAGCATTTCAGAAAAAGCAAGTTTTAGATACAGAGCTTTCCAGACCTTTTTTCCGTTGCTACCACTACCTAGTTTCAGGTTGTATTACAGTCTTCCACTTTTCAGATTTGACTTCACAGCTTGAAACATTTTACTCTGAAATCCCATGTCATGCTTACAAAAGGAATTGAGATAACACTTGATCTAAGATCAACATCATCTACCTTCTCGAAAGCGTTACTGTCAGAGAAGGCTGTTGTGTTTTTGAATGCCATTACAAACAAGATAGGAGAACTCTCTATTAATGAAGTGCTAGATACCTTTTTCCTATGTTTATCTGTGATTGCTGCATGTATTTTGTCGCAAGCTTTGAAAGTCTTTGAGGATATCCACCTTCAATTTATGCTCCTTCTATGTCAAGTAGTATCTCATCGCAATCACTCTGAAAGTTCACATCTTGCACAGACTGCTATCCCTATTTCTCTGAAGACATTTTCAATTTCTTATCCTATTTCATTTTATCTTGTATTCTCTGATACTTAACTGTACCTGATAGATCTGATAAAGTTCTTTTCAGTTCCTAAGTCAGATCCACAATTTTTCAGGTAAGGTTTGAAGGCAAATATGCATTCTTTCTTATTTTCCCCTTTTCTCTCTGTTGCATCATCTGTTTTTGAAACTGAAATTGTTCATTGTTGAAGATCTGTCCTCTACTTTCCCTACAAAAAAAAAAAAAAATCCACCAAAAAACACCCTGTATTACAATGTCCTCTGAGTCTTGCTAAAAGAAATTAAATACTGTAGAAAGATTGCCCATGTAGTGTTTCTTTTCTTGGTTAAACTTTGAGTCCAGTTCTTCCACCATTCACACAGATGAATGAAGACACTTACACGTGCACAACTGTCTCCACTGTTCTGTGTGTCAAACAAACACCTATTTGCATCTCTGTGTATGCATAGAAACAAAGATGAATTGTTGTTTGGCAATTCCATCCGTAAGAGTTTTTGTCTATCTAACTTCTATGCAAAGTAGTGTTTAGCAGCATTTTTTACTGGACTAAAATTCACAGGAGAGAATAGTAATTTAAAAAAACTTAAATAAAAGAATAAATATATAGAAGAAGTTATAGGAAGGACATAAATATTGAAAGTGCCTTCCTTTACTTAAGCTTTATGTATATTTACCTTAGTTTACTGCTGAGGATACCTACTATGTATAACCTTTCATAAAAGTTACAACTTTTATGAATTTCTTCCACTTGCTTTCCTTCTAAAATGACAAAATCTTCATATCTTTTTCTGATACCACTTAGAGGGAATGTTTGTAATCATCTTTCCCTTAACTTTCTACAGTTGCCACCACTAGTTCAGCAATACTTTGGTTACAAGTACATTGATAACTACTGCCAGCACCAAACTTTGAATTCCTCTGAGCTGACTTGCATGTTACAAAGGTTAAGAACCTCCTTATACTTCTATGTTCCTAATGCTTCCACCACAAAAGCCCTGGGAAACAACTGACGTACGTTACTTAGTTCATAAAGTTTGAGTTTTCTACCCAGTCTTACTTTTCCACAAGACCTGAACTTCCTACAGACACACATGGTCCCTTATAGTTCTGTGGAGTGTTGCATGTAAGGCTCCCAAAGGCATGGCATTCACATCCAGCAGTTCATTTACAGAGCACTGCAAAGGTTGCCACTGTTCCCTCTCCATGAGATTTATAGGTCATGCAACATCTGTCACCAATCGCCATAGTCCCACTATTGTCAAAAAACAACTCCCCCTCGCTATCTAACCATCTAATTTTAGGGTGTATATATAAGGTCATATGTGTTTTCTCCCATCAGTGGCCTAAGCAAAGAAAAGAGCAACCACTTTTTATTTTCCATTCTTGCTGTTAATTGATATAGATTATTATTTTATTCATATTTCTCTTTAACAAAAGGACATTAACCCTGTAACAGGTATGACTCCATTATAGCAGTTTCCTTTCCTCATGTATTGATATCACAACTGGAAGGCGAAAAATCATCTTAGAGGTGGACATTCTTTATAAGCACTATTTCATCTGCTTTTAAAGTAGAAGTCCAAGCGTATGGAATCTGCTTTCAAACCTAAACAGCCAGTGTCTGCAGTAGCAGTACTTACCTCTGAGTACTTACGGCAATTCAGGAGGTTACATTTGCTCAGCTGTGCATGTTGTACTGTTTGCTTCTGCTGGTTGTGGTAACTTACTCCCCTCCTCTGCAGCAGAGATACCTTTAGCTGCAAGAAAGTTGCTGGTGTGAACTGGGCAACAGAAAGCCTGACAGCAAAAACTGGGACAATTCTTCTGGAGTTGTCTGTTCAATGTCACCGTTTCGCCTGCATCTCCGAGGCAGTGCAATCATCAGGGAATAGTGCTCTGTGTGTTATTCTAAGTACATGTTCTAGTAATTGAAATATGCCTACCACCAGCACAGCTAGCTATGACGAATACAGTACCTCTGAAAAATGATTACATAAATAGGTATCTCAAAGACAGCAGGAGAGATACAGCTCTAGATTAGTGCTGGAACCATTTCTGGACTCCTCCGGACTCCTTTTTAGTTGATGGTGAAACTCAAGATTTAAATCAACATTGAAAAGATTTATACATTCATACTTTTTTTCCACAAAGTGCTTATTAAAAATACACTTTTCCACTTTTTGAATTTAAAAATATATTCTGCAAATTTGTAAAAGGCAGTGTAAATTTAAATAATTGTTTTGAAAGTCTTCAGTTTTGTATTTTTTTTTCCCCATGGTTAGCTTAATAGCTGAAATTTCTTGATTTTCAATAACCTGAAGATCTACCTACAACTTAGAAACAACTGGAGCAGGCCTTCTTTTTTTTGCAAGCACTTATCAGCCATCATCTTTCATGATTTTAGGCTATTCCTTTAAGAAAGAGTCCAAGAATCTTTTCAAAAGCAGTATATTTAACTTAATAAGTATTATATTAAAGACAGATCTTAGTCCTGCAAGACGTTGCTCTGTATAAAGAACTGAATACAAGACATACACATATGTCTTGCCACTAGTGTCTACATCCATTAAAATGTGATGGTGAAGAGTTGGATTTTAAGTGCTTAAACTAAGTCAGTCAATACACAAGAGCAGCTTGCAGGATTCAAACAGAGAACTACTAAAGCCTTAACTAATGAACTTAAAGTCAACAAGACACCACTTCCCAGCTTTCTGTAAAAGCACCCTACCAGCTCCTATAACTGAGCAAAGTTAGGATGAGAAGCTGAACACGATTGTTGATTTCTGGAAAAATCAGGAATATGGAAACAAAATTATTTAAATGGTAGTTTAGTATCTGTCAATAATACATGCATATCACTTTCAAATATTTGACAATGTATACTTGGTCATTCTGTTTTATGCTGATATTCACACATTATTGAAAAATACAAGTTTAAAAAAAGCATTTATTTATTTAGTCCTGGAACTTCCAGAGGGAAGGCATTTTTAAATGACAAGAACTTGTTTTCTGTGGAGTGACTATACAATTACGTAGGAACACTGTGTGCAACGGGAGGAAAAAGCTATTGCTAATGTGAAGTTGGACTCCAGATGAATTAAAGGTATTTGCATTTTTAAAGAAATTATATATTTTTCTCATTTTACAGGGAAGCGATCCAGTAAGCCTGCTGCCCAGCATAGTATTCAGCACTCTGAATAGTACCATGTGATGCTGCACAGCTGTATACTCTGATTTTAGTACATGTATCATGTTTTACATAGAAACTATTCGGGAGTGTCTACATCTTTGTCATATCAAATCATAGTTCTTCAAACCAATACAACTATAACACAAATATTTTAAAGAAAGATAAAAGTTTATATGTAGTTCACTTGCATATGAACCAAACAAAAAAAAGAATTATTTTTATCATAACAAAAATGTAAAGTACATTGTCAAAGCCATTTAGCTGGTCAGCTGAACATTCGTCAGAGAAAGTGATTTCTTAATGATTTCTAAAGCACTGCAAGTACCCAACAATGCAGACAGTAGCAAAGATTAATAAACAATTACCTATACACTTGCAACTCCCAAAATTCAAATTAGAATTTGTTTTCCACCTTTTACTTTGCTTTTGTGGTGGTGGTGTCTTCATAAATATCGGATAAAGATCTGGCAGGTTATTAAACAGATAATAAACACTAGCATTAAAACACTGTTCTTCAAAAAAGATAAGCACTCAGAGCATGCAAATACTCTACCAAATTCAGAAGTTATTTGCATAAGTAAAAGACACTCGAGAGAGTTGGTAGAAAACAGCAGGAATTTCCTGTACTTTTATTTCGCCCTGGGACATGAGGAAAAATAAAACCTTCCTGTCCCACCTTACCAGTTGTTGTTCTGAAGCACCACACTCCGCTGCTGTGGTGGAGCTTCCAGTTTTCAGCACCTGGCCAGAGCTGAACACCAAGACTTTCCAAGAGGTAAAAGACAGCTGTGGCATGCAGTAAACACATAAGCACAAATACACATAAGTATTTCTGTAGAGTAAGTGTAATTGAATAGACAACTTAGTAGATCTCAGTGCACTGTAATTATTCTTGTCTACCAGATTTTCATATGACCCAGCAGATGATGCACAAGATGACTGAGCTTCTGTTCACATGTACCATGGTGCTTCCTATCTGTACACACAACCGTGTCTTGCACCCTAGGTTATGTTTCTCTTTCCTGTTCACCCTTGTGTTTACCCTAGTTTTTGTTCACAGAAAATGCACCACTGCCTTGGATTTCTTTTATATCATGCTTTTAACGCCAAGAGATGTATTTCCCACAAAACACGTTTCTGGAAATACATCAGATCACTGCTTTGGAAACAGGCAACAGGGAAAAAGCTGCCTTCCACACTCTGCAGCAAATTTAGGTGTCAATTACCTGGTCAGGAAAATTTAGGACTTGAAACTTCTACAGGTCAAGCACATCTGTTCTTGTTGATCTTTACAGAAATCACCAAGATCACATTTACATCAGTGTTCACTGTGTATATTCAAACCATCCAGCAGGGTAAAAATCACATAAATACATGTATGGCTACAACCTAACATTCACACTCGAAGATGCACTTGCTTTGTGATAGTTTTCTTCAAGGGACAGTAATAACTGCAAAAGGAAGAAGGGACAGTAATAACTGCAAAAGGAAGATTCTTCCTTCTTCATAAACACTATGCAATATTAATTTGTTGTCCAACATGTGTTGCCAGTAAGTAGGTATGACTGCATATTCATGGAAAGTAATGTAGGTAGGGTGAGACCAAATCAAAATTATTTTACTGCGAACTTCGAGCGATCAGACACAGAAAATAGCACATCTTATGAATCTGGACTAATCCTCAATTTATCTTGCACAACTAGTCCTATAATTGCAAATATTATTTTCCTTCATTGCTAATGCTGCTTTAGCATTTGACTTGATGGTGACTTTCTGTTGAGAAGTAATTTTTAAAAAAATCTCACAGGGCATGAAACTAAAACTTTAGAGACAAAAGCTTTGTTTTGCAGTCAGGCGTTTCTTACTGTTTCATCTCATAGAAGTTCTGTTACTTGTGTGTGCTCCAATTTCTTCACTGAAAAAACTACATATGCTTCAATATATAGGCTGTTATTTGTTTCAGGTGAGCTGCTGTGTTCAGGGTATATCAAAATGAGAAAATATGAGAAAATAAGAGAAATGGGACTGTATTTACTATAGGCATAAAAATTTAATATGTTTGGCAGAAGAGAAGGAAATTCATTTTGAGGTATACATTAGTATTACAGAGTCATATAAAGCACTGGAATTAATGATGTTATAATAGTTTGATGGAGTCCAGTAAGTAATCAAAATAATTCAATACAAACAAATAAAAGAGCCTACTAAATTTTTAGTAGTGATCCATTAACATAGGACATAACAAAGAGATACAAAAGAAAAAGTTTTTTTTCCCCTTGTTCTGCTAATACTGAATTCTTGGAAATTTCATTTATCAATTCCATTTTTTTCAGTGTCTCTCCTGACACAGTCACAAAGTTAAAAACAAGCTTGACAGAAAAGAAGCTGTATCTTTAGCTAAAGTGAGTCTGTGATCTTTCTACCATACGTAGCCCTGTTGCAGCCTGCAGAACTATTCATGCACACCATGCCCCATTACTTCACTTTCTGTGAAACCAAAATTCTGTCGTCTAAACTAACATGTTGGCTGGGGCCTCAGGAGACATCAATTTCCTGGCTGAAAACAACATAAATTATTTTGACCTGGGGAAGAATTCATTCTCCCACATAAAAACTACAGATTATGAAAATCCTTCCTCATTCTTACAATCTCAGGATTACTATTAAAAATTGCAAGATGCTGAGCTGTTAAGGCCATTTAGGCCATGTTAATACTTAAGACAAATAGCACTCAGACATGCACAAATAAGTATACAATTCTTCTACATAGAATAGAAATTATAAAAATCTAATACTTGATCACAGAAAGCACAAAATATCAAAATACCAGTTTTACAAAGAGATTTGTACCTGTGTAGTTTATACATATGCCGTGTTTGAGAAGCACACAGACTATGAGTTGCATATAATGCAAGTTATTTTCTCTCATTAACAACTTGTCTTAAACTATATGACATTTTGATGTAATAAATCAGTCTCGGATCTATATAATGACACCAAAGGAAATAGAGTATTTCAGGATTCTTGTACTGTAGAAGGAGGGGGAAGCTAGGCAGGGGTAGTCATTCTGGTAGGTCTGTAGTCCGTGCTAAGTAAGGATGGATAAACATTGAGAAATGAGACATTAAACAGAAGCAGAAGCAAAGTTCCATGAAGTAAGACATTTGATGTTCTTGCTGTGCACTGTTTTCATCATCCAGAAGTGAAGGACCGTCACGATTAGTACAATGTTCACTGCTTCTGCAATTAAAGGAATGCTCATCAGAATCTGCTTACTGCAGCTGTAAATGTCTCCATTTCACTGTTCTGGTTTACTCCATTACAAGCCTATTTTCTCCTGTACATGACTGATTGTTGTTTAGCTTATGCCGGGAGAGACCATTCAGGTCTAGGGCTGCATGCAGAAGTCCTCTGAAATAAGGAGTGAAGAGGTTGGAGAATTGCTTGCTCTCAGAGAGGAAAGTTAAGGTTGCAACGTATACATGACTGAAGTGGGGAAAGTGTCAGGTCCACCAATGCTGATGTGGTAAACTGCGTGAGCACGTGGAACAGCACAGCATGACTTAGCCTTTTCATCCTTTGCCTTTGTGGGTTTCTGTCAAATATGATGTGAGCTAATTCTTTCACAAAGCCGCAACACAATAATAATTTCTTACTTTTTAATTATCATTTGGTGACAGACATTGGATGAGGGAAGGAGGCGGACATCATCTGGGGATAAACCAGTAAGAGGGTTTTATCTATCAGCAGCTATGCATGAGCCATCAGCAGCTGTGCACACACTCTTCACTGTTTTAGGATAAAATCATACAGAAAAGTAACACTCCAGATGGGGAAGGTTTTTGTACGTCAGCCCTCAACCAGTCACACTGGGAACATGTTCGTTCCCATGCTGGTCACTGCCCAGCCTCCAGCAATTCATCCTGGTGCATCTACACTTGCCATCTTCCTCCACACAAACATCATGCTAACACCCTCCACACTGAACAACTCATTAACATCATCCGAACCTTGTGTGTTTGAGTGCACTAGGCACAAACATTCTGTTAGAGCTGGAATTACTGAGAAAAGCCCTCAGATGCAGTTTTGAAACACAGCTCCCCAACGCACCTGATTTGCACTGTGCAAATTGCTGTGTGCAGATTTGCACATCTGTTTCTCTGTCAGGTTTTGTTCAAGCATCTGTTTTGTAAAGGGCGCAGTGGGTAACAATGAAGTGACAAATACCGTTGAAAATACCAGAGTCAAGCTTGGGACACTCTTTCTTACCGTATTTTTAATGTGCAAAATGAAAAATATGTTGAGAACATGTGAAAAACAAAGCTATGTCAAGCCAAAGGAGTCCCAGGGCCTGTGCACATGTGCTATAGTGTGTGCCTTTATGCTTTTGCAGGTCCACATAATGCTACAGCTCCTGTGATATCATCGGCAGATTCTCCATCATTCTGTAACCCAAACTCTCCACCTTTAGGGGTAAACACCAGCATCTTTCAGTTTTCAGAGCAGAGACCAAGGCCCGGCTCCGCACTTATGGCTTGCAAACAGTTGCTTACCATTGGCAGAACAGCGCTCTCTGATCCTACCTCACCCCACAGCTCCCCAAATCACAATCATTAAGATAATGTGCGTAGAGATACCCAAGGAAATACGTGTCTAATCTCTTTGTGTGTACCCAGAGTATCAGGAGCAAGAAGTATCTTCTCCTTCCTTCCTGTCCAACAGCCTTCTGTTGTCTCCTGGAGGCTTTGTAACTATAACTGACGTGCTTCACTGTCAGGCGGAGCGAGCTGAACACGGACTCCACATCCCTGTTTACACACACACAAACCCCAAACCACCTCTTGGCATACGTGAAAAGCTCGTCTCCGCACTCGGGTACAGCCTCCATCTTACACCTCACGGTGCGACAGGCAGGCTGGCGCGCTCGGCACCGCGTTCTCAGCCAGCGCAAGGTTCAGGAGCGGGGAAACTGCCGCTGGGAGGTGGCGAGATGCCGTCTAACCGGAGAGAACTGCCTTGCGTGTGAAAACGAACGTCACCCCAGCGCCCACCCGGCCTTGCCTCCCCACTCACAGCCCCTCCTGCTCCCTGGCTCCCGCGCACCGCGCCGGCGAAGGGCACCTTTCCGCTTCGTCTTCAGTGCAGGAACCACGAACCCCTCCGCTACCCCCGGTGCCGCCACCCGCCCCCGTGCCCGGGCAGACTCCGGCTTCTCGCCCTCCTCCAGCCACCCCGCTCCCCGACGAGCACCAGGGAGGCTTCGCAAGCGACAAGCCGCCCTGTGGGACCTCTCCGCAGCCCCGTGCCCGTCCACCGTTTCTCGCTGGGGGTGCGGAGGCACGCTGCCACCCCGGTCCTCGCCCCAGGCGAGACGCGAGCCCACCCTTGTTGCTGTGCTTGCGGTGGAAGCGCGGGCGGGGACCCCGGGGGGGACGGGGGGACACACGGACGCCCCCTTCTCCTGCCCGCCCCTCGCCTCAGGCCGCCCCGCCCGGCCCCACCCGCGGGACACCGCGCTCGCGCCCACGCTCTCCACCGCCCCGA
>Ga0065711_1006274_pt1 | contig 17857 bp, 10 predicted proteins | sample Hoacrofraction12_FD_59098 | JGI IMG/M metagenome (GOLD analysis project Ga0065711, IMG submission 59098) | Hoatzin crop microbial communities from Cojedes, Venezuela - Epithelial fraction 12 v2 (version 2) | ecosystem: Host-associated > Birds > Digestive system > Esophagus > Crop | place...
CTCCCGCGGCACCGCCCGCCCCTCGCCGGCTCCCCGCGCGCTGGAGCCCCGCGCGGGTGCTGAGGGGGAGCCCGTGAGCGCGGGAGCCGAGCGCCTCTCGGGGCGCCCGCGGCAGCCAGGATGGCCTCGTCGTCGGGCAACGACGACGACCTCACCATCCCGCGGGCTGCCATCAACAAGATGATCAAAGAAACGCTCCCCAACGTCCGCGTGGCAAACGACGCGCGGGAGCTGGTGGTGAACTGCTGCACCGAATTCATCCACCTCATCTCCTCCGAGGCCAACGAGATCTGCAACAAGTCGGAGAAGAAGACCATCTCCCCGGAGCACGTCATACAAGGTGGGCTCCCGCCGCCGGTCCCCGCGCGGCTCCTTCCGCCGCGGCCTCTGGTCGCTGCGCCGGAGACAAAAGGCGGAGGTCGCCTCAGGGTGCGGAGGAGAGGTGCGTGTGGTCCGATCGTCAGCCGCGTTGCGGGAGGGCTGGCTTTGTGTGGCGAGAGCGGCTGCCGGCCGTGCTCGGGACCAGCCCTCGTCCTGTGGTCCGGAGAGGTCGGTGATGCTCCGAGTGGAGTCACCGAATCCGTTCGTCTTTCGTACCTGTGAAACGAGCTCTGCTTTTTCCAGGGGTTATGCAGATTGCTGTTACAGCGTGCTTTAAGACCCTGAACTTAGCCAACCACACATCTTTTGTCAGTCTCTAGTGAGAAAGTCCATGCCTATCTGGGGCCCGGGCTGTAATCCGGAGTTGCCCTGTCTGGATCCTGTAAAGAGTGAAATATTCCTCTAGGGCTATCATTGGAGTCTCGTTGTTTGAAACTAATTATTTTTATCTGTTGTAGAAAGCGCTTAAATATGACCTGTGCCCTTGCACACCTTTGCAAATACACCTTTGTGGTGTATTTCCACTTCCCCTTGCTTGAATACAAGAGGAGGCTCCCTCTGCCTGTCCTTTGCTTTTATTTAAATTCTGCCACAAGTGGGGAGTTTCCTTGCCTCATCCTTAAGTCTGTGACAGGTGTCTTTTGTCAGGAATTATTCACTTTGCTGATTAAGCAAAGGTTGTTGATACCAGTGTCATCTGTAAACAAATTTATAGCAATAATAATGAAGGAGTACTTTATTCTTCTGTCTGATAGAAATATTAACAGAATCATTTGCAGTAGAGCTATTTTCAGGACTCTTATGGTATCAAGTTAGTTTAAAAAATGTTACTTTTTTTGGTAATGATTCCCTGTTTGAAACAAAACAAAAAAATCTGATTCTTGTGGATTCTATCGACTTGCTCACCAGAAGAATTTCAAGTACTTGGCTAGATTATGAATAGCAAAAGAAAATATATAGCATGTGGGAGCTTTACTATTAAATAAATGTAAATCTGGAAGTTTAGCAAGGCAGCTCCATCACAGAAGCTCAGAATGTAAGGAGTAAAACTTGTGTTTGCACATGGAAGCATACTTTGGGTATGATGCTTCTAAGTACATTGATAGTTTCTTCAGGTGACCACCAAAACATTTGAGTGCAGCTCTTAACACAGGAATAGACATGATCTTTAAGGTTGAGAACAATAAAGGATTCATGTATGAAATTTTTTTTTTGTCTTTTAGTGGTGTTCCTTAGAAAAGAATTCATCTGTTGCTGCCCTGGGGTTAGTCTGGGTTTTTTGGAAAACAGATTGAAAACAAAATTGTGTGTGTGTATACACACATACGTGTGCATATCATCAGCAGGTGGTCCCAAGCCTGGTATTTTGCTGGTTCTATGTCTTCTTGTTACCAGATTTTAGAGTTAGGAAAAATTATTTTCAAATTAGATGTGTACTTTGTAGTCAGATATGGCTAATGAGAACTTCGGACATGTATCCACTTTAGTAATGCTCCGGAGATGGAAAGAGTTTTTCTTGGGTTTTCTGCTGTCCTTATCCTTAGGGACGTGTATGTGTTATTAGCTTCTTCCAGATGCTGGTCAGTTGGCAGATGATTCCTCTGTGAGGTATGAGGGTTTAGATCACTAATTTTGAATAGAGTGGTTATGTGTGTATGGGCATAGCATTTCAGCATTTTCACAGAATCACAGAATGGTAAGGATGGATTTTTGTCCATCTTCATGCAGTCTAGATACTGGCTGTGTTGACTGCCTTTTAATGTAGCTCCATGACAACGATGCTAACAAATTCAGTAATTAAAATATGTTTGTTGTGATCGCCCAGATATCTTGTTCCTTTTAAATCTTAAACCAGTTCATTTAGAAGTAAAATGAGTCCAATAGCCATCGCATCACCCCTGGTCCAGTCTAAACACAGGCTGCTGCGAAGAGCAATCTTTTTGTACCCCGCCTAGCACTGGATCTCCCAAGTGCTGATCCAACTGACCCCATCGCTTTTTGAGAATCTAGGGGGGAGCACAGTTTTCTGTCAGATGAGTTTGCTGATCTGACTGTTCCTGAGAACAAGAAGTTGCTAGACTGGGAGCGAGGAGCAGGAAGGGTATTTCACTGGGGAGGAGAAAAGGGGAAGAGACGCTCTGCAGTTGGTGACACCCTGCCATTGGACTGTGTTGGAGGTAACGTGAAACTGCACTTCGTTGCTATACTTAAGTGTTTGGCAGCAGTGCTGCTTGAGACACCCTTCCTTTGCTGCATATTATTAAAATGATTGTGTGGCCACGTGCTGAGCTGGAACTCATTGCTACTGCTGCTGGGTTATGTTGCGGATAGATGAAGTTCCTGCCGTGTTTCATTGTGTGGTAGCACAAATGCTTGACTGGCACAGTGCTGTCAACAGCATAGGGAAAGGAAAGCAAAGGCTTCTTGCATCCATGAAAGATCTGATTTGATAGATGTACTCAGACTATGCTAAGCACTCACTGGCGGCAATAAAACACAAAGCCGCTTCCCTGGAGAGTACCCAAAGGCATCAAGGCTACGTAATAGTCGTAAGTGGAGATAGTCTCCACGCTTATTGTGAATCCCACCGTTAGGAATCCAGTTGCGAGTCTGAGACTAACAAGTAAATGAATTTCCTTCCACCTTGGAACAGAACATAGCCTCATTTGATAGTTAAGCAAGTCGTGACAAAGCAGGCTCTTTATGAGAAATTAAACTTCCATTGAATTGTGAAAATGGTGACATGTTAAATCACCATTTTTATTAAGTTGATTACTGTGACTACTTCATCTACATAGAACTGTTGTGCAGTAAGGCAGGCTGTGGATGGATGGCAAATCCTCTAACTTCTTTTGATGCGCTGTTAGGATATTGACAGTGTTTACGTTAGTGTTTAATATTAAAAAAACCCCAAGCAACTGTTAATGTTTGGGATTTTACTTCAGAAGTTACTTTTTGTTGAAAGGAACATAAAAAGTTAAAAATGTCAAATAGGAATGACCTTATTGTATAAAAGATAAATGTAGAACTAATTATGCTTGACTGATTAATCAGAGATCTGCAACAACATGTAGTCTTTAAGAGTAGGAGGAAACTGGGAAAAGGATCGTTATGATTTTGTGTCTGTAGTTATGAGAAGCTGCCCCCCCAACCCCTTGAAGATGGTGTGTCTTGGGATTCAGTTGTTTATATTTGATGTGATCATTCTAACCTCAGTAAGATACAGAATTTCCGGCAGTCTGGGTAGATATGTAGATTTCAGACTCCAGAAATGGAAAGACTCTGAATGTTGGTGGAACAGTAGCTCTGCTAGAGTAGTAATTACTTGTCTCACATTTTAGCACCATGCTGGTATAAAGGGATTCATATTCCTTCCATGCCTGTGTTCTGTAAAGCCTTGGATGTGTTTCAAGAAGATTTTAGGCTCCTCACTACAAGAAGGACATTGAGGTGCTGGAGCATGTCCAGAGAAGGGCAACGAGGCTGGTGAGGGCTTAGAGAACAAGTCTTATGAGGAGTGGCTGAGGGAGCTGGGGCTGTTTATTCTGGAGAGGAGGAGGCTGAGGGGGGACCTTATTGCTCTCTACAACTACCTGAAAGCAGGTTGTAGTGAGGCGGATGTTGGTCCCTTCTCCCAAGCAACCAGCAATAGGATGAGAGGCAATGGCCTCAAGCTGCATCAGGGGAGGTTTAGATTGGATATTAGGAAAAATTTCTTTACAGAAAGAGTGGTCAGACATTGGAACAGGCTGCCCAGTGATGGCGTTGAGTCCCCATCCCTGGAAGTGTTTAAAAAAACGTGTAGATGTGGCACTTTGGGATATGGTTTAGTAGACATGGTGGTGTTGGGTCGACGGCTGGACTTGATGATCTTAGAGGTCTTTTCCAACCTATGATTCTATGATTTGTGGAACGTTATCTATTAAGGGAAAGGTAGTCCTGCATGGCTAGACAGCTGCACTGCACTGCCTTACTCATGACACTGTGTACATTGTCTGCTTGAGTACAGCTTGGAAGCTGAAAACTTACAGAATGCCTTTGGGTTATTGTTTAGGTGTATGATACAATGGCATGCTGCCTTAATTATGGGTAGGAAAAGGTTGCTTGCAAAATTAATGTTAGAATACAGTGTGCATTAGAGTAACTAAGAGCTTGTTTATAACAAGTTGTTGATGTTTGCTGTTGTGCAGTTTTTTAGTGCTATTTTCTTGAACAGCTTGTGATATAATGTATATCTTCCTTGGTTTCAACCTTAAAAGTATCATTCCATAAGGAAACCTCAGATTTGTTTTATTAAACTGAGACTTATTTTTACTATAATTGGTGTTTATGTAATATTTCTAGCATATTCTGTAATGGGTTCCACTTTGGGGGTGTGTATGTGTGGAGACACACTGTAGTAAATGGTGAATCAGGAAACAGTGTGCCTTTTGTGACATGTTCTACCTGTTTTTTTTATAATACTTCCTGTTACTTTTGCATTCTTTAAAAAAATATTGTTGCAGGATATAGGTGCATTTCAGACGTCTTTGGGTGGATAGAAGTGCAGGATTTTACTTTCTGAATACATCTTCACATAGAGATGAAGAAAAGGGTTTCTGTTGAGAAATAAAACAATAAGAAGGTCATACGTAATTTTATATAACTTTATATCTGTGAACTATGCATTTTTAGCTTCTTGGCACTTGATATGTGAATTTAGATATTGAGACAAAAGCTGAAATTCATATGTCTAAGGTAATATTAATTATTTCTGTCTTAATGAAAGATCTGTGATCATTTCACATGCATCATTTTTGCTCTGTTATAGGTTGCTAATTTACCTTCTAGTGAAGCCTTGTAATACAGCTGGAAAGACAGAATCCCTGAGAGACTGAAGGTTAACAATGCAGATAGGAATGACTTCTTAGTTGTATAAATTCTGCTTGATTCTGATATGTATAAAATGGGCGAAAGATGTATTTTGAAGAATAATGCCTGTCTCCAGCGAAATGTATCTGAAAGCCCTGAATCCTCTGCAAGTGCAGACTTCTTGGGTTGTATTTGATTAACTTTACTTTTTGTAGCCTGAAAACATGCACTCTTAAATGGCACAGGAGAATAGGCAGGGAAAATAGCTGTCAGATGTTCTTATGAACACAGAATTTCATCACCAGATGAAAGAAGTGATCAAACTTTTCATTGTTTGTTTTTTTTAATTAAATCTTTTGAATAAACAAATTGATATCTATTATATAAAGCTTCGTAAAAGATGAACAATGTGTTTTCTTTCTTTCTAGCACTAGAAAGTTTGGGGTTTGGCTCCTATATCAGTGAAGTAAAAGAAGTCTTACAAGAATGCAAAACAGTAGCACTAAAGAGAAGAAAGGCCAGTTCACGCTTGGAGAACCTCGGCATTCCGGAAGAGGAGCTTCTAAGGCAGCAACAGGAATTATTTGCAAAAGTAAGTGAAGCAATCCTTGTACTGATGAGGTTGGAATAATTAATGCTGCAGATCTAGTGTGATAAACAACTAGAAGTGACCTCAAGAAGTGACCCTTTCCTTGTGAATTCCTGTGGCATCCAAGATGCTGCCGGCCTTGGCCTGTTTGAATTGGGGAAAGTACAGTCAACAAACAAGATGCTGCTACTTGTGAATTCTGTGATTTGACATGCAGGATTGCACATACAAACAAATCTAGATTTAAAAAGCATGGGGTTTTGCTGCCACTTAGGTATTTCCATTCTATTGTAGGGAATACATTAAGAGTTACTTGACTGAGGAAATGAAAGAATGCCAGCTGATGTTCTAGGAAATTACCAGTTTCGATGCATTAAAAAGTGAAAATATCTTTTCTATTTCTGGCCATCAGTGCACAAATGTTATTTCTGAGGCTTTGAAAGAAACATGTAATCATTGAAAATTTCCAGTTTGTCCTTTCTCATCTTCTTTTACTCTTGGCAAGACTCATAGAGTGACTTCATGCATAAATTTTTAAAGAGGCAATTCAGGCATAGGAAAAGTATTTACCTGCAAATACTGTGCATGCATACACTCACTCTATCCCCCCCTTTCCCCTTCATCCTAGCCTTCTCCTCTCCTAGCTTTCCCAGATAGTTTGTGAACATCTCTAAGTTTAAATGACTAGAAGCCAATTTTATTTATTAATCTTTCTATACCATCTTAGTCTCTACTGTTCTCTTAGTTTGACAAGATGACTATTCTCTAAACTCAGTGATGTGAAAATTATCTTGGATTTCTCTTTCTTCTTATGCAGGGCATCAGTCTTACTTTCTCAGCTTGCTTACTTGGAATACCTTCTGTGAAAATGCTTGTTCAGCTATGTGTTATCATGTCTGATTACTGTGACCTTCTCTCCCCTTCGCTATACTTGTATCTTGCTGAAATAATTAATAACTGTTGTTTTTCATATTACAACATGCCAACTATTTTAGTCCTAATTGCATGATGAATTTTAAGGCATTTAAAATTCATCATGCCACGTAGCTATTACCAAGATGCATGCAGTGAACCTAGTTGTGATAAATTAAAGTGTGCCTAACTTCTTTTTGAGTGTACTAACATTAGAAAGACCAATATGACTGCTTCTGGATTAAGGGTGACATTTACAAGTCGTAGTCAGTTTTATACCTATTTTTTACTTAATATTTTGTTCAAATAACTTAGCATGGTGTACGCAATAAAAAAGCAGCAAAGTTAAGGTGTGTTAAGGGAGTACTAGCTCCTGAGTAACATTCAAAAAAAAAAAAGATGAAACCATCGCCACTTTATGTAAGCCACACTTAATCTAAGGAATGACCCCTTTAGGGATGTTCTTTTTGAATTCTATAATACTGTGTCTTAATGTCTAAATTAAGGCAATATGTGCAAGTTTGACAAGATTGTAGGAATGATTTTTAAGAAGTCTTTGGTAATATGGAAGATCTTTCCTTAGATTTAAAGATGGCAGTCTCATTTTTCAAAAATACTAGTTGTGATATGCTGTTGGAGGTACTGTAATTACTCTTAAAAATAGTTATGTAAGCACATGTTCAGGTTTTTTGTGCTAATCTTGTTAATATTCTAGAGCATGACACTAATGTTGACTTCTTTCTATAGTTTTAAAATACTTGCCTGTTAATGTTACAAATGTTTGATGCCTGTAGCTTGGGTGTTTGTGAATATTTGAAGTCAGTGGAATGGCTTATCCTGATGTTCATGCGTGTTTGTAAGTTTCTGTGCAAGATGAGGGCCTTAACAAACCTTTTTAAGGCTTCTTCACTGAAGTTCGTCTGTGCAATCAATGAGTTAAGTTTACCAGGTGCTTGTGAAGCTTAGTCAGTACAACTCAATGGAATTTTTCTTTTTTTTATTTCTGAAATGGCTAAGTGATATTGTTATAAATAGGGCAGTGAGAGTAGGCACTGCCAAAACGATCCATCCAGTGTGAAGTGCTGAGCCTCTGGTTCCTGGTGCATGCATGTTTACTGCACACTCAGTGAGGAGATAAACTTCATTGTAGCAGGGTTGGTAGGGAGCCCTATTGTTATCTTGTGTGTGGCAAATATTTATGCCTCTTGTATGTGTACAGATGCTGCTGTCTTCCTTTCTTTAAAACTTTACATCTTAAATTGTTTTGCAACTCTTGTAACTTCACTACTGCTTGAAGTTTGAAGTACTGAAGAGTCTTCATTGAGAAGAGATTTCTACCTCCATAAAATTATTTTCTTTTAATGCTAGAACAGACTGAGGAAATGTGACACTTCTTAAAAGAAGACTCCCATTTTTTCACTTCACTACGTAGATGAACTGGCATCTTGAAGTTTGTGAAACTGTAAAATTTGTTGATGCTTTGGAAAAAAATAGGAAAATTCAGTGAGTGCAATGCTATTAGAAAGGAAATAATTACAGTATTAGTGATGACTTGTAAAAGTAGAAAAGTAAAGAAGCAGGATTTTTAGTTTTAAGAATTTTTTCTTAATGTTCTCTCAAAATAGAAATTGAAGTTTTAACTTCAACACAATTGACTAGTATACTGTTGGAATCAATAGTAGTTGCTGCAGAACGAATGAAAACTCTGGATAGAAAAATGAGAGGTCACCAGTTGAACTATTTGAAATGTTTTTTTTAGAATGTCTTGTGCCTTTCGGTAAAGGACTGTAGCAAAGCCATCCTCAGTCTGCATACCCGAATTTGAGAAGACCTTATATTGTTCTGTTTTCCAAAGATTACTTAGCAAAGTAAGGTAATGGCTTTCTTTGGTTTTGTGTGTCTTTGTGGTACAATTGGACGATTTCATAATTGCAAGTTTTAGTATTTGTCATCAACAAAGCAGGGCTGTTCTCATCTCTGAACTGTGGTTAAATGTTAAGATTCCTTGAAATTGAAGCCTAGAATTACCATTGCTTTGCCTCACTTAATTTTTCCGTTTGGAAGTGGTTCAGCACAATCCTTACAATGGAACTTAAGTACGCTAGCTCCTGCCTTTTGTTTTTGTAACTGTAAATCCTCCAAATGGTTGACCCCTTCAGAAGAAGAGAGAATACAGCTAAACATCTTGGTACAAATAATTCAGGTGCTTCCTGATGTGTTTTTATATGTACAATTAATAAAAGTTATACAAAAGGAATCTGCAGGTGCAGATAAAACTGGTTTTAAAGGTAAGGTGCTCTAGAGATTCTTCACAAGTATGTACGGCCTTAACAATTAAATTCATGTCTTTAGGCTAGACAACAGCAAGCAGAACTGGCGCAGCAGGAATGGCTACAGATGCAACAAGCAGCTCAACAGGCACAGCTTGCTGCTGCCTCAGCCAGTGCATCCAATCAGGCAGGATCCTCTCAGGATGAAGATGATGAAGATGATATCTGAAATTCACCAGCTGAGTTTGTCTTTAAGAAATATTTTTCCTGCACAATGAAAACAGTGAAATGAGTGCTTACCTGTAAGTTTGTATGCATCATGGACTGGGAATTGGTATTCTAGGGGTGTCTGCTGTTGTGTGCTGTACATGTATAAACTGTCTTTTTTTGAACTCTTGAAGATTTAAGGTTCAGTATCATATCAACTTTGGATTTTTAATGGTGTATATGGAAATTTTAGATAGCAGTGCGTCATTTATTTGATCAATAAACAGTGTTACAATAAACAACACGTTTATAAAATATAGTGAGATTTATACAAAAAGCTCTAAATCTACATTTGCATTTCTTCCCTTTTAACTAAACTATAAAATCTTACTTAGAATTTTTAATTGTTTTTTGGGGGAGTGGTACAGTAGACATAATCTGTTAATGGGAAAAAAGCAGAGTTCAGCATAGTAGAGTCTGAATTCTTGGTTCTTTTTAAAATGAGGATGTATATGGCAATAAATATTATATATGCTCAAATACCACACTTGTTAAAATTTGACAATGATACGTTTTCACCAAGCTAGGAAAAGGTATGTTTAATAGGAGTTGTACAAATTCAGTCATTTCCTTGTATAGGGGCGAAAAAAATAAACCCATGGTTTTATTATGACATCCTTCGACAGTCCTAACTGAATATTTCACTTCAAAGACTGCCTGGTTTGAAGAACTAACTCTTCAGTTATTTCACTCCAGTTTAATGTTAACTGTTGTTGCTGGTATTTCGTAGTCCAGATCTATTCATACTGTTGAAATATAAATCTGGAACTTGATGAAACAGAATTGTTTTAATTCCACTGATGTAACTGGGAATGGTTAAGTATTGAAGCCTAAGAAAGCAAAAGCAGAAGCTAAGATCATACTTGCCATAAAAGAGGGAATTTATTTAACCTTGATTAGTCATTGTTGTCAGCATAATGCTAACATTCTCCAGAATAGATTGCCACTGAATTGCTAAGATACCTGGTTGAAAGATAACATTTTCCTCATTCAGATTAGTTCCTAGGTAAGTCCAGGTTTTTGATAAACTATTTCCCAAGAGTGATCAGCAATACGTGGAACAGAAATGAGGTAGTAGTCCTTTTGATAGTTGATTTGAATATTCTGTTGATTAATGGATGAGCAGCTGTTCTTTGTGTTGAAATAAAGCACAGTAGTGTCCATTGCTGAGTTTTAATGTGTTACTTGAAGTAATACTGGCATATCTTCTGGTACACTAATCTGAGCAGACTAGAAAAGCCACTTGCATGCTGCTGTAGATGATTCCATAGTTCTCTAACAACGTGGATTGTTTAATTAACTTACGTCCTCAGCAAGTTGCGCTAGTTCAAATTCTTGAGGAGGGCTGCAGCAGTTTGTTTACACAAGAATGCAAACAGAAAATGGTGTGCCCATTTTTACATAAAGATCTGAAAAAGGTACCATTGGCATGTGTTCAGATCTGTCACATAGTGACTTTTGATTTAAATTGAGATACATTAAGTTGCATATTGAATAAATGTGAACACTTCCTTAAATGCATTAATGCAGTGAAAACTCAGAAGAATCTTTGTTTGAATGTTTAAGTTTGAAAAAGAAAAACAAAACAAAAAAACCTCTCATGGATACTCTATGAACTATGTTAGGCAAGGTTTGACCGAGGAAGTGGTTTTCTGTAAAGGTTTAAGTACCAAAGGTAGAAAATCTAGTCTAGTGATACGATGTTAATGTGCAGTGTTGGCTTTTCTAATTTGTACTGTAACACCTTCACACTTTCTATTTTAAATGAGTCTTTTTCTTTTAAATAATATTAGGTATATTTTCACACCTTTATTTTCTGATGCAGAATTCAGGTTAACATTTTACTGCATCTGGTATGTGTGGTGTAGTATGTTTGGATCTTTGTGACCTTTCTTTTGGACATTCTTGTGCTTTTTCATATGCTGTATTCTTCAAGCAATAAAATTCTGATGTGTTTTTATAAAATTGCTTTTATATTTAATGGTCTGTCGTCTTCATTGCATTTATAAAGAAAAAAGTTAAGGCTGCTTGAACTCTGCTGTTATTTTGACCCACTGAACACTTCTTGTGACCAAAGTCTTTGCAACCTGAGTGGTGTTGGATGGCATTGCTGTTCACTGGGATTGTTAATGCTTGCAAACAAATTTTTGGGGTTGACCTGCTCTCTCTCTTCTTGGGAATTGCGTTTTGTGTACATACATTTTTATAACCTGACCTTCTTAACTTGAAAAGTTGGACAAAACCCCTGTAGATCAGGTATAACCTACTGAAATACATCCAGTTTAACAAAGTGAAAGACAACAGGCAGAGGCTGGGGAAATAATACATGTTAGTCTCCAATATAATTAATTTCAGGTAGATAGTCTTGTTTAGAGACTACTTCACTTATTCAGCCATTCCACCTCAAGTATGGAAAGTAAACTCTGGCAGTTGCAGGGGGCGAGTCTTCACTGATCTTTCAACAAACTAAGAATTTTGTATTGCTTTCCTATTGTGCTTTCATGTACTAGCTGTTCAGTGAAGACAAGGGATTTCTCAATTTGTGGTAGCACTGATTTTTTGGCACACCAGATACATGTAGTGTAAAGTTTGGTTAGTGAACTGTATTGTTACTTTGTCTCAGAAGAAACGTGTATAAGGATGTGTCTGTTTCTTAAATATTGAGTTGATGAGATTATCTGTGCATTTTCCATAATTATTGACAGTTTGTTTCAGAGTGCTTTCATTTCACTAATTGACTGTCTTGCGAAATCTTTCTTTTCTGTTACTTTTAATAAAGCATATGTCTGATTGACATTGTGGATAATGAACATAGTTGTATTTACTGCACTGAGGTACTTCTAAAGGAAGTGTCTTAAGGATTGTATATACTTAAAGGGGTGTTTGAATTTCACTAAAAAGTGGCTAGTTGAGTTTGATATTGAAAGACTGAAAAGGAATTTCTGCAAGAATGGACAAAGTCTTCGACAGCCACAATGATAAGTGGTGCTTTTCAGATTTTTTAGAAGTACCTCCGTTAAGGAGGACTGTGTAATAATGCCTGTGTTGATCTTTTCATAATTTTGAAACAGCGCCAAGTCAAGGGCATAAAGTGACTTAATGATCACTGTGGAACAGCAAAACCCATGCTCTGAAATATACACCTCATTTTAGTCTCCCAGTGTTGGTTTGTGATTTTGTGTAAACAATGCACAAAACTGTGGAAGGAGGAGTGTAATATGAAAGGTTAAGAATGCTGTGGTTAAACTTGCTTCCGGTATTACACTATTAATCTGCAAAAAGTATGCTCAGTGAATGTGCCATCTGTGACTAGAGTATGCCAGGTATAACTCGGTGATGAAAAGGAGTGTCAATGAGGCTTGGCGTAGGCCAGTTAAGCTTTGCTGGCAATGTGGAACAATAGGTTCCTTTTAAAAAAATGTTTGTGCTTAGTTTGAATATTTTTTTAGCTGACTGAAATGAGTGTTCTTCTCTTTTTTTTCCATGCAAACATAGCTAGAGAAATGAGTAACTTAGAGAATTTAATAATGGCATTGGAAGTAGCTGTACCAGTTCTTGGGTACGGGGGGGAACAAGTATGCTAGAGCTGTGCATTGCTGGAAGGAAACCGATCCAGTGAATGCTTGCATTGGAGGCTGTTTTTTCTGTGGTACTGTGCTGGAGTGCAGCTGAGCCAATACTTGGGGAGTGGAGGTTTTGCAGCAAAATGATTAGACAGTGAATCCAGCTGGATATGCCAGATCCCATACATCAATCAATTAAAAGTTCAGTAAGCATGGGTTTTGCAGTGTGGATGAGTCTAGCATAAACTTGAATAACCTAGGGTGGAAATATGTAGCAGATGATGCTCCTGCATATGTTGGGGATGGGGACATTGATTTTAATTCTTCATGGCCGTGATTTATTGTCATGTCAGCTACAGGAATACAACATGAAGACTTCTGTCCCACAGCCTGAACCAAACGTTCAAGTAAGGATTGACTACTTACTGCAACCTGTTTTCTTTTTCTTGAGTTTTAAATGTGAAGAGCTACATTTTATATATCTAGGGTGAAGATTTATGAGGCATGTTAAATTATGTAAAGATTACATTTAATTTTAAGGCTGAGTGTTCATGTGTTTAATTTTTGTAATACTTTAGAGATTTTTTTCCTCCTTGTTCCGAAGAAAGTAATTGTTTTCTTCCTTTCCCCCTCAGCCCCCACCTAGGATAAGTAATGTTCTTGGAGTAGTAGTATTGCCTGGTGTAACTTTGAACAATTTCCACACTCATTTCAGTAGGAATTAGTCCAGTTTTGGTATTGGTTCAATATTGTTACTAGTCATAATCATAAACTTTTCTATCTTCAAAGCATTGTACAAGCGTTAATTAGGTGTAGGCAATGTTACACCGCCCAGTGTAATAATGTCGGAATTTGAACAGTCCATGCTGTGCTTTGAAGCTGACGCTTTCACATGCTACAGAACTAAAAGGTGGTGCACTGTGTAGAGGAAAATGATGTTATCTTCATGTCAGGCTTCATGGAAGGGTGACTCATCCAGAGAGCAAGTAATTGGGAAAACAAACAGACTTATTATAAAAGTCATTGTCAGAGATGAAAGCATTTATTTGTAATAGCACAGTGCTTGGGCTTGCTGGTTATGGGCCAAGACTTGGTTTCATTAATTACAGAATCATAGAATGGCAGGGGTTGGAAGGGATCTCTGGGGATCATCTAGTCCAAACTCCCTGCCAAATCAAGTTAACCTACAGCAGGCTGCAGAGGACCCCATCCAGGCAGTGTTTGAGTATCTCCAGAGAAGGAGACTCCACAACCTCCCTGGGCAACCTGTTCCAGTGCTCTGTGACCCTCAGAGTGAAGAAGTTCTTCCTCATGTTCAGCTGGAACTTCCTGTGCCTCAGTTTGTGCCCGTTGCCCCTTGTCCTGTCACAGGGCACCACTGAAAAGAGTTTGGCCCCATTCTCCTGACACACACCCTTAAAATATTTATAAGCATTTCTAAGGTCACTTCTCAGCCTTCTCCAGGCTAAACAAGCCCAGCTCCCTCAGCCTTTCCTCATAGGAGAGATGCTTCAGTCCACTTTGCAGCCGTCCTCTGGACTCTCTCCATGTTGTGTTTAATGTGTTTAAGCTTCATTCTGTCACATACAAAGTGAAAAACCACAGCTGAATTAGAAATCAAATTCAGTGTCCTTTTTGTTTCAGGTATGATTTTTTTCTCAGGCAGCAGTGTAACCCATGGAAGAGAACTACATTTGTCAGTGCAGTGGCAGTGTTAGTAATGCAAAAATTCTGAAAAGTCTGAACCATCCCATCCAGCGGTAAAGGAGACTTCACTTCTGAAAATGTTAGAAAATCTGTGTGGTGGAGGAATGTGAGGAACAAAATTTTTTTTTTTCTTTTCCCCCTACTGTAATGCACACAGCTAACCAGGACAACTTTTCATGCATAGGTAATTATTTTTCAGGCAGGTGAAATTCAAAATTCAAATAAAGACCATTGCTTCTTAAATACATACATCTTACATACATTACACTTACATAGATCTTCCATGTTCTCTGGTGGTGTTATGTATTCTACACCTGTGGTAATTTAGCTGTCTGGGATTGCTGGGTACGTTGCATGCAACTAAACTCATTACCCTTAAATTACGATAAAGTTGTTCTTGTTTTAAAGGTGTTCTAATGTTTTGAAACTTGAAACTGTTGGAAACAGTAATGTTTTCATTTCTACAAAAATTTTATAGTTTTTGGGATGCTTACAAAATTATTTTTAAAAATAGAGTTCTAAATAAAGTTTAAATGAAGCTAAAGCTTTATAAATAAATTAGTTTATCTTAATATATTGTATCATTAAAATTAAAGGGGCAATTTTTGACTGAATGTGAAAAAGATATTTATTCTGTCAGCAGGATACACGGGGCTAAACCATCTGTCACTGCTGTTAGTGAGTTACTTTTACCAAAATATGGAAAAATGTTATTTTACTGATTTTAAAAGTGTCAGTTGATGTTCTGAGATAAAAATCACCCCTCAAACTTTTCTCTCAGGACAATTATGAATGGGCTTCACTTCACAGATGAAAAGGATCTAGGGTATGAATCACACAGTCCTGCAGGAACAGCTATGGTAGCAGACAAGCCTGGAGGGAGAGGGCATTTCACTGATTGCTTTAACTGTGTTTTTGCTTTAATCATCTGAAAAAGGGATTGAGAATTAGGTGTTGCCCTAAAATGAAATCTCTGGTATTGACTGTGTTATGATAGTATATTACAAAAGTTTCTCCTTTACAAACACAGAATAAAGCTTCTGAATGCTGAAATAGATTTTTCATATCTATCTGTGTTCGGAAACATTTTTGTAACCTGCCTCAGTGGTGTCTATATTCCAACCCAGAGGGGCAGTTTAGTCCTCAAATTCAGTCAAATTTTTCACTTGGTGCTGAAAATGGTGCGGTTTTTTAGTGTGAAAAAATGGTCTTAGGAAATAGTGACATGGTAACTTCTTTTTGTGGACGAGCTATTAAAGATATAAAGGTAGTAGCAACACAATTGAACCCTCATGGTCTGTGCATTTAATTTTCAAAAATTCATCAGCTGATGAGATCTGGACTTACGGAGAGTACCCAAGGTAGCAGTAAATCCAAAGGGAAGAGCCCTGGCTACTAGAAGATGAGTGTGTTAGGGAGCGAAAAGAACTGTCTTACAAAATTGTGTACATTCTTCCCTTTGCATCTCACCTTGTCTCAAAGGGAAGAACATGCAAAGACAAAAGGGGGAGAGGGGGGGCCCCCCTCTTACTAGGATTCAGCTGGCTACCTGTTAGATTTGATCTGCCTTTTAAGTCCAAAGAGCAGGCGCTGGTCTTTACATTTTTGGAGCTCTGTTTAACTAAATCTAATGTCACAAAAATAAAATTCCTTCCTAAACAAGTGATTTCTTCATTTCTTGTTTTGTTGCTTTAGGATTACTTGAAAATTGCTGCAGTTAGTTTCTGATCAGAATCCCACTTGGAACAAATAAGAAGGATAAATGGAGTTGTAGCTATCGTTATTAATGCGAGAGGGAGACATATAAAGGTAATTGATTTGCTTAGTGGGGTATCTATTCTATGCACAGCACACTGTCCTCATTCCCATTGCTCATTTACTTACTGATTCTTGTTCTTTTAAAGTGATTAATAGTGGGACGCAGAGAGGTTTCTTGGATATGTGAACTACTCTTGAGTTCTCTTCCAGACTGTGATCCTTTGACAGTTTTTTCATGCACCAGTTAAATTTGGTATTATGCAATGTGCACATCAACTTTCTCGTGAGAAAAGGAGAAACCACCACAGATGTAAAATAACAAGGGAAGGACATCTGAAATTAAACCAATGACCACTGAAATTAAATCCTTCAAAGGAAAGGAGTCAAGATCTGCAGTGGGGGAGGCAGAACAATCAAGGGATCGTTGGCCTTCTCCATTTTAAATTAATGTAACTCATACTTTATTCAAGGAAATAGGATCTGATTGATTACAGCAGATACAGGCTGGTATTATGTCATATTGCTTGTTCTTTCGCTTGCCAGCAGGCGGCTGTCAAGTTCAGGAAATTGGTTTCAGCTGGCTATCTTGAAACCTCTGAAAGCCTCTTCACTGAACCTTACAGTCTATGGCGGTAATTCATGAACCAGTTCTAAATTAAAATTCTGTAACCCAAGATACAGATTATGTTCAAATGTTAAAGCAGATTTTGCACAACTGAATACCTATTTGTATTTCTGATCATAATTCAAAGTCAGATCATAGTAAAATATCTTAGCAAGTCTGAAAATGGGTGGTGCTGATCCTTGGCTATGCATTCACTCACTACTCATTTTTGTACATCCTGAATTAGTACCATGGCAGCCTCTCCATCTTTGAATATTGATACAGTATGTCAATCCACACACTTTGCTTGAAACCTGCTACCTAATGGAGGGAGCTATGTGGTGGGTTGACCCTGGCTGGATGCCAGGTGCCCACCAAGGCTGCTGTATCACTCCCTTTCCTCAGCTGGATAGGGGAGACAAAATGTAATGAAAGGCTCGTGGGTCCAGATAAGGACAGGGAGAGACCATTCGCCAATTACTGTCACGGGCAAAACAGACTCGACTTGGGGAAATCAGTTTAATTTATCACCAACCAAATCAGAGAAGGATAATCAGAAATAAAACCAAATCTTAAAAATGCCTTCCCCTCTACCCCTCCCTTCTTCCCAGGTTTAACTTTGTTCCCAGTTTTTCTCTACCTCCTGCCCCCTGAGCAGCACAGGAGGATGGGGAATGGGGGTTGCGGTCAGTTCATCACATGTCTCTGCTGCTCCTTACTCCTCGGAGGAAGGACTCCTCACACTCTGCCCCTGCTCCAACGTGGGGTCCCTCCCACAGGAGACAGTTCTCCATTAAATTCTCCAGCTTGGGTCCTTCCTGTGGGCTGCAGTCCTTCAGGAACAGGCTGGGCTCCCCAGTTCAAGAAGGATGAAGAGCTACTGGAGAGAGTCCAGCGGAGGGCTACAAGGATGGTGAGGGGACTGGAGCATCTCCCCTACGAGGAGAGGTTGAGG
>Ga0065711_1039427_pt1 | contig 17857 bp, 17 predicted proteins | sample Hoacrofraction12_FD_59098 | JGI IMG/M metagenome (GOLD analysis project Ga0065711, IMG submission 59098) | Hoatzin crop microbial communities from Cojedes, Venezuela - Epithelial fraction 12 v2 (version 2) | ecosystem: Host-associated > Birds > Digestive system > Esophagus > Crop | place...
TTTTTTTTTTTTTTTTTTTTTTTTTTGTAAAGGTAGCTGTGCCTCAGGCAAAGGTCTGTGTGGGCCAGAGAGGAAAAGCTGAAAATGGTCTGTACAAAACTTGTAGTCGCAGCTTATCAGCCTCCTGTCCCTAGGCAGTGAAAGCCACCAAGGGCCTTTGCAAAACCTTCTCCTGATTACAAGATTTGTGCTTATCCAGGCACAAAGTTAACACTGCCATGAGACTTGGGTGGCCCGTTGCTACTGGAGAGGACATTTGCAACAAAATGTTGGCAGTCCTTCCCTAAGAGCAGGAAGAATATCTGTAACTTCAAATAAACCTGGGAGGCTGCAATCTGCCAGACGCTGGTGCATGATGAATGTCTAGTCTTGTCGGGTAACATGTTTCTGGCCAACGCTACACTCTCTTCAAGCACACAGAGCGGGAGGGAAAGCTCATTCCTTCATTGCCTACTAAATCAGTGCATTGAATGAGACGACATGCCTGGTGGTTGGTGGAGAGACAACTGACCCAAACCACCCTTTTGGATAAGGCTTAGGAAGACGGCAGAACTGTGTGCTGCTGCTTGCTTGTGTCCCACATAACTGTGCTGCCTCTTCCCAGGCCTGCTAGAAGCCATGCCAGAGCAAAACAATTGATATAGTTGCCTGGGTGCCTAACCCCTGTGACTCAGCTGGCGGGTGTAGTGCTGCTCTGCATGGGAGATGGGTTTTCTGTCTGCTCTGGAGTTTGTGTCTCGGCTTGTGCAACCTGTGTGGTTTCCCTGCTCCCAGCAGTGCTCTGCACGCTGGTCGTGCCTGAAAATCTACCTTGTGTATGTGTACGTGTGTGCATTAACATGCTGACACGTACAAATTGTAAGAGAGGGCTCCTGCAGTTACAAAGTCAATCGGCTGAAAGTTAGGAGATGCTGTAAGTGACTGTTCACATCGGGATTCTGCTCCCCTTTGCCTCCATCATGCGCTAAAAATCAGACAGGGGTCCTGGGGAAAAATGCAGCCCTTCATTGCACATGCATATGTGGAAGAAAAGGTGTTCTGGGAAAGCTGATGTTTCCCAAGTCCCAAGTGTTTGACTTCATAACCTCCTTGACATTCCTGCAGGGGAAGTTTTTTGCATGCAGTTTCCCATTGGCAAGCAACAGCCCTCAAGCCAGGCCTGAGAACAGCTGCTGTGACAGAGCCCTTGTTCCTCTGCTTCTGTCCTTTGCTTTTGTTTTCCTCCCTGCTGCGTTCCTCTTCCCTTGGTCCCCAGCACCACCAGTGCAATATGTGGGACTGGTGTTCCAGCAGTGTGTGACCCCAGTGCCGCTAGAAGGTGCACTAGTTTGCTGTGGGGTATTTTGGCTCGGTGTTAAAAGGTTTCTGAGGCATACTCATGTGGGGAGGGGGAAGAGTAGTGGGGGAGGGAATGAGGGGGAGCAAAACAGTTATTCATTTTTAATGCTTTATGTACTGTAACAAAACTTGGGATAGCAGTTCACAAGTCTAGGAAAAGGCCTGGCTTTAGCCTGAGGGCTCTACCTGCTGCGTTTGAGATCTCTTGCAAATAATAGTAATCACCAAGCATTTCGAGAAACCTTCACAAATTGTTTATCATGCAAAATGTTAGGCAACCTAAATACCGGAGGAACGGTCTGAGTGATCGTGCCTCAAACTGCTTTTTATGCCTGTTTCTTAACCAACATTTATGTGCTCTGAGCAAAAGTGTTCTCCTCCCCCTGTTTTACCTTGGTTGATTTATCAGCTTCTGGGGACCCTGCTTGCCGCTTGCGCATCGTAAAGAATGTCTGATTTGGTAGTCCTGGTGAAATGTGTCCATATTTTCTGTTCTGTGGTGAGATAAGATGGCTATCGGGGCAGGAAGCTTGCTTGGAAGTCAATATTGGCTTGGCATGGCGGAGCATCGGGGTAGCAATGGAAATCTGCTCTCACAGCTGATAAGAGTCTGGAGTGCCACTGCCTGTGTCCAGCCAGGAGAAGGTGCATGGGAAATGTCAGCACCGATGGTGATCTGTAAACTGCCTCAAGGAGGTGGGAGGATGCATAAAATAAGATGGTGGGGCTGGTGCAGGAGGGGAGGGAAGCTTTTGGCAAGCTATTGTGAAGTTTTCTTACTCTCTAGATGTTACTTGTGCACTGTGCATCATCTGCCAAGTTTCCTATCTTACTGATTCTTCAGGCGAAAACCCCCCACACTCAGCATTTCCCAGTATTTCTGAGGGGTTTTCTACAGGTGGAAATGAAAGCTGCATGGGAAGCTAGATTGCTGCTCTGTCCTAATGATCTGTGGGAAACTTTTTGTGCTCCCTAAGAGAAGGTACTCCTCACAAGGCACTCTTGGGCTATGTGAGATGACAAACACTGGATCCCTTTGCTTGAGTACTTTCCATCCTCACTGCTGGCTCTTAGCTAAGCCATGGTTTGGGCTCAAAGTTTCCAACTGGAGCTGGTTTTGGGATTACTGCTGGCAAACCAGTCTGTAGCACAATCACATCAGCAGCTCCAGAGTGTGGGAGCAAGAGTGTGGGCTTGGGCAAGGGCAGTGCGTGCTTAAGCAGGGCTCAGATCTTGGTCTATGTGGATATAGGATTGCGGTCAGCAAACGGGAATAGTGAGTCTAGAGCTGAAAAGATGCTTAGGGTGAGTGAGTCCAGCGGTACTCTGTGCACAGATGGAATGAACACACAGGATCTAGGGCAGAGTGACACAACATTATTTCCACACACGTTCTCTGTGATAAGTGCCCCTAGAAGCAGACCTTAGCTCATGTCTTACTGCCCCATAACATGTGAACTGTGGTAAACCCCTCCTGGCTTTTCTCAGGACACAGTTCAGATCCATTTTGAGCCCTGTGGTATTCCAACACATTTCTAGACTTATAATCTTGTCCTATTATCTCTGTTTTTTTTTCCATCCTTTCACTGACAGACAGTCCCCACTTCACATCTTGAATTCCAGCTGCCTGGAAAAAAATCAGCAAATAAACATTGAAGGAAATATTGGAAACAAAAACCCACCCCCATGTCTAGCAATTGGGCTTGCTGCCTCCAGGCAGGTGCAGGCTGCATGTGCACAGCAGCAATTCACTCAGCAGTGTTTTTGAAAGCAAGGAGCTGACGACCCTGGGAAAGCTGAGTGATGTGATGGGTCTGGGGCCAGGGAAGCATTGCGTGTGGATGCCAAGCAGGCGGCTGAATTTTAGATGCTGCTAATTTTAGTTCAGTGTGATTTGCTTCACTGAGCTCTCCTGGTGCTCCAAATGCTGTCATTCAGGTTAATCATAATCCTTTAGAAGACCTAAAACTCTTGGATACACAAGAATCTGATCTGAGCTTTTTTTTTCCTTAAGATGAGGTTTTCCTGTATGCTCTGGCCTTACCATGAATGTATGTTAGACCACTGCCAGTAATCATGAACCTGCTCTTCCATATTCTGTCCTCCTCATGATGTTCTTTAACCTATTTTACATGTAAAACATTTCATACTATGCAGCCAAGTGTTTAAGCATTCAATTCCCCTCCGTCACCCGCCCCTCCTGTTCCTGCGGTTGGTTGCAGATCTCTGCCTGGCAGCGGGCAGAGAGAGCAGGCAGCAAGGCGAGTTTTGTTCCCGTGAGAATAACTCTTTTAAAGTAATTCTTTATCCAAGGTGACCAGTGTGCAGTGATACCGTATCTCGGCCGAAAGCATGGCAATTTCTGACAGTGCAGTCATCTGACCCTACCCTTAAACAAAGCCGCACTCTGGTCCCCCGGCGGGATTGCTGTAGAGAGCCAGGGGCAGGTACAACTCCACACGTCCTCCATCTTCTTTAAATCCTGTAACTTTGTGCTGTGTTGGTCTTCTGGGCTCAGCTTCCTGTGTGTTTGCAGCAGTGAGCAGGGAGACGGTCTGCGTGAAAATTGCTCAGGTATGAAAATGAGAGAACAGTTAAAACCTGATTTGAAAATAGACCTGGGCTAGTAGAGTTTCGTTTAATCTCCAGGTTGCTGTTCAAGATCCAGTCTGAGTAGGTTGTGATGAAATGTGGTTACCACCAGACAAGTATTCAGTGCTTCACGTAATGAAAATTGGCACTTTGCAGCAATTTCTAAACAGACACAGCTGCAGCTGCTGTAAGAAGGCTGAGAACATCTGTTCTGCCCCGCAGCTGCTGGCCCCTTCCTGTGGCCCTTCTCATCCTCATGCAGCCGGGAGCACCCATGGGCATAGGGTGGGTGGTGATGGGATTCGTCACACTATGGCAGTCAGAGGCAGAACTGGTTCGGGAAACCTGGGGCTGGAGTTACATGATTCCCATGTATTTCTGGGATCTCATAGTCCAGAACCATCTATTTTAAGTGGGAGTTGATGTACAGTAGCGGTGGAATGTGAGAAATTTGTGTCATTGCCAGCCTTCTCTGCTTGTCCTGCATTCATTCAAAGCTGAGCACTTTTTGTGTTGCTGGTTTCAGTCTATCAGACTTCACCATCTTTCTTTGATTCAGATTTATAAAGTCATGCCTAGAGAAGGCAATGTCATATTCCTTTTTTTTTGTTTTCTGCTAGCAGTGCCTGCTCAGCATACTGCAACCAGTGTTGGCAGGAGTGTAGTCTTGCCCTGTGAAAGCCTGTTGGGTTTTGGTCGCTGCAGACCACCATCATTCTACAGGGGTTCTTCCCTGAATGCTTCTGCTCTGGAAGAAGAGCATGCATAAAGGCAGCTTTTCTACGATGGTGAAGGGGCTTTGCATTCAACTCTTGGTTTATTTTGTCATCATTTTGCTGCAAAGACAAATTTTGGACTTATAGGGAGTTCTAAGATGGATCCTTGGCAAGGCTGGGGAAAGCATGACAGTGTTTGTGCTGTATCTCCCACTGGCCCCGTGTGCTCACTTTGCTCCTGGAGCAGTCTCTGCTGCAGGATCAAAGCAAGAAAGGATTTGATTCTCCTCAGAGATATATTCTCAGCTTGTGTTAACATCCAAGTCACAAGTAAAGATCTGTGGAGATCGGGTGCACAACGCTGGTATAGATTTTGTGCAAAAATAAGCCCTAGCCACAGAAGGTTAACAGCTACAAATTTCAAGACTGGCCTGATTATCCAAAAAAACAGGTCTTGTGGTAAAGTTCTCCTTTCAGTTATGAAAATCTCCATGTGACATAAATTTGTCTTGCTACCTGGGCAGAATTACCACTTGTGTCAGCAGGATTCGTGCCCATGCAGGGGAAGAGAAGGAAGAAAGAGGAGAGCCACCATGCAGCGCAGCAAGTAGAGACTTCCTGCAATGCCTTTGTTAATGGTGTGTTTCTGGGAGCTGGTCCAGGGCCATTTCAGAGCGTCAGTATAATTTTGCTGTTATTTCTCAGGTTGAGTTTTGATCCATGAGGCTTTATCTTTGGAAACAACTGTTTCCCAGAGCAGTGTCCCCATCCTCATGATGAAAGGCTCTGCAGTACATCCCTTGGCTCTCTAAAACACGGCATGCTTCACAGACCTAAAGCATTTCCTAGCTGATTGATGGCAACTCATTTAATGTAACGTGTAGGTCTAAAATTATGAATGTGGAACAATATATTTTTTCTTCCTGGGGGTGCTTATCATACACCACTCGCACTAAAATGGAGGGAGCAATTGCATTTTATCACCTGTGTGCAAAAAGTCATTATCAGAGGCTAAAAAATTTACAGGCAGAATCTGATGTCTTGACACATTGTGTTTTTATTGTTTGTTCTGTGGCCGTGACCAAGACATGGTGAAAGCAGAGTCATAGAATCATAGAATCATTAAGGTTGGAAAAGACCTCGAAGATCATTAAGTCCAACCATCAACCCATCACCACAATGCCTGCTAAACCATGTCCTGAAGGGCCATATCTATCTATTTTTAGAACACCTCCAGGGATGGTGACTCCACCACTTTCCTGGACAGCCTGTTGCAATGCTTTACAACTCTTTTGGTGTAGAGTTTTTCCTAATATCCAATCTAAACCTCCCCTGATGCAACCTGAGGCCATTTAATCTCATTCTATCGCTTGTTGCTTGGGAGAAGAGACCAACACCTGCCTTACTACAACCTCCTTTCAGGTAGTTGCAGACAGCGATAAGGTCTCTCCTCAGCCTCCTCTTCTGCAGACTAAACAATCCCAGTTCCCTTAGCTGCTCCTCCTAAGACTTCTTCTCTAGACCCTTCACCCGCCACATTGCCCTTTGCTGGACACACTCCAGCAACTCAATGTTTTTCTTGTAGTGAAATACACTACTGCACACAGTATTTGAGTCCTCTCCAGCCAGGCAAAGGTATCGTAGTATCAAGGTACGGACAGAAAGTAAATTAATGTGAACTGCGAGTGGGTCAGCAGCTCCAGAGCACCTGCCTGTGTGCATCCTGCCACCGATGCTACGTTTGAGACTGATCACCCCACTTTCATCAAAGGATGGTTGAAGCAGTTAGTCAGAGACAGGCTGCATGATCCAGGGACGGCTGTGGCAAACAGACAATGGGAAAAGATATCGGGAGGAGATGTGACTGTGTGTGCAAGGGAGCTATGGCTTTAGAGCTAACCTCCTGCATCCCTCCGGAGTGCAGTCCTCACACTGGCTGCGTGCTGTGGCCACGTCCGAGGCTGGAGCCTCTGTCTTGCAAGCAAAGAAAATATCTGATTATCTGCTTTTCAGCGGTTTATGGGCCAAATGCATGTCTGGTGTAATCAGCTTTGACTTCTATGGGCTTAAATTTGGAAGAGGTTTCAAGCAGTTTGTCTCTTCTGTCACCTTATGTGTAACAGCCACCACACATTGGGATCCTCATGGTCGTGCTGTCTGAAGGAATGAAGTTAGTGCTGTCTGGCTAATCGAGAGCTCCTTTCAAACAACACCCATCTCAAAAGCTGAATTTTATTTATGTTTGCAGGGACTGGGCTTGGCTCAGCTTTGCCACATTCTGGGTTAAATATTAATATTTTTTATCAAAAGTTGACTGATTAGCTTAGGGCTTTTTTTAACTTGTCAGGATTTATAACAAATATGTCACTAATAGGGATTTTTTTGCCACATTATCCCCTATTGAATAAGGGGTGAATCCTTCAGATTACAATACACATGCATAGTTAATAGCTTAATTTATATTAATCACATATTGCACTGGTAGCAACTAATGATGAGCTACACGGTAACCATAAAGGGTTCTGTGCAACTGGGGATGTTGCACATCCTTACCAGGGTTTAGGAGATGGAAATAAGCAAGAAACACAATGAGCAGTTTTTAGACAGCCATCACCAGAAATTACTTCCCCAACAGATTAGGCTTCAACACTGTGCACGGGTTATATTTTCAAACAAACACATCACCTAGTCTGTAGCTGCTCATGTTTAATACACGCCAGTCTTACGCACAGAGGCTCAACTCCAGCTCCTGCGGCCACTTCAGCATTTGCATTTCCTTTGCTCTCTGTAACCGTAACCATAGAACCTACTACAACACTCGGAGAAATATAATCTTTGGCATTTAGTACAATTTCTCCACCCATTTGCACATGTGCTTTTGAAGAAGCAAACAGAAAATCCACATAACTCTGGTGTCCACAGCCAGGAAAAACTATGACTGGAGAGAGAGAGAAAAAGTAATAATTAATGAGGGGAAACTCATTAATTTGGGGAGTTACAGCTCCGCCTCTGGGAGCTGGTGCTGCACTCTGCCACGCTGCACCGTGCCATCCTGGCAGCACAGATAGGCTGCTAAGGCAGAAACTGGGCTGGTTGGGGGAACGTGACCTGCACCAAGGTGCTTGAAACAGCACCCGAGTGGGCTTTCAGCGCTGCACAGGGCTTGTACTGGCCATTATGGAAGAGGTGAGTTTTAATGGAAAGGAGCACAAATAGCTGCTATGAATGGCCTGGGGCTAAATGGCTCACCCAGACTATTTTGGCAAATGCTTAGGAATGACAAATATATTCATCCATCAGTGCTGGCTCAGCAAATAGGCTGGATTAATGATAATGATTGCAGTGAATAATTCAACTGGATCTACTGGTAGTCTGAGAGTGAGTCGTGGAGAAAATAAGGAAAATCAGATGGGTTGCTTGGTGCGGGATGGCAGGGAAAGAAACAGAAGAAGGCAGATAACGGAGAAAAAAACCTACCCAGCACCTGGGGCGCTCAGCTGGGATGCGAGACACAGATCCACCAGGTTTCTGCTTGGAGCTGAGAAGAGCGGCATTCAAACTGTGGAGCTGCTCTGGGGCTTTTCCAAGCAAAAACATGTGGAGAAGGAGAACAAGCGAGACAAGTCAGGAAAGACTTCAGTCCAGGCAAGGACCTAAGAACACTTCCGTAGATGTGGATGCATTTCCATGGGAAGTCTCAGTTTCTTTTCAAAGGACAGCTCACTGTATCAAAGCACCCTTGCCGAGCAGTTCAACACCATCTCTTCTGCATTTCATAATGTCCCTATAGGTGGTACCCTTATGCTGTCTGAATGGGCACAGCCTCAGCTGCACTGTGCCCAAACATTTCCACACCTTTTCCCCCTTCCTCTCCTGTGTATTTGCTTTTTCTTTCCCTTCCCGACATCTCTGTCCCTTCTGGCCAAGAGCTGTCCCCTGTTCAGCCCCAGGAAGGCCACCGAGATCCAGTGGGTTTTGCCTAGGAGTGGCGATCTGCTCATGGAGAAAGCGTTGAAGGATTGTAACCTGTTCCTGGGAGTGAGTGCTACAGAGGGAGATGAGATGGATGAAGCTGACACTGTGTTCCTAAAACTGCTCCTTGCAACAGATTTAGCACTGGCAGCACATACCTTTTTGCCCCATCCCTCTCTCCACACTCTAGGGCTGGTTCACACTGGTCTGGAAAAGCCCTCCAGTCAGCTTCTCCCTTTACTGCCACACAATGAGTTTTAGATTCATTTCAGTTAATCAGGCCCTTATGACACTGTTTCTGGATGCCTAAAATTTGAAGAAGTCACAAAAAGATATGTAGGTCATCTCCCGTGGTTTCTGCTCTTTCTTCTGGCATCGTGTTTTAAGGAGCCCCATGTAGTGTGGCTGTGTAGGGCCTCTTTTCAAAGCGCTTCTACCTGGAGACATTTGGATCTCTTTTGCTTGCAGACACCTTCCTGGTGGGGTCTGCTAGCTAATTGGGATAGATAATGAGGATGGCAGAATGGATTTGTAAATGACCAGGTTGCTGGTTAGGTTACTTTAATCACAGATCCTAGCCTTGCTTTGAGGGTAGGGGCTTGACCCTTCAGAATGGGCTACTGCAAGCTTTGAAGATAAAGAGGTCAAACTGTGGCCATTCCCACCTGAGAAACAGGAACAGGAATGGGAAGAGGGAGCAAACCACTCCTTCCCATGCAGTGCTGTGGGTCCTGCATCCACCAGTGTCCTCTGCCAGGATGCCTGAGCTGGCAGCCGGGGGAGGTTGGGGTGCTCTGCCTCTTCCCATTAAACATCAAGGGAGGAATGATGCTGCTGAAATTGGCCCCTGAATCATCCTCTCCAGGTCCCCCTCACTCTGTGTTGCCTGGGCTGCTTTGATCTTACACCAGCAGCACCCAGGAGAAGCAATTCAGAGATCCTGGACAGTGTATGGGTCCCAGTCTTTCTCCATCCCCTCTTGCTGGGGACGAAGCTTGGTGGGGACAGGGACAGGGTGAGATGGGCTCCGAGCCAAGGACAGGCAGTGTGACTGCTGGAAAGGGCTGAAACCTGCCGGTCCCAGGCGAGCGGTCCTGGCACATGGGCAGCCAGTGCACAGAGCAATGCCTGTGTGCAGCGCAGGGAAACTGGGAATGAACTCTTGCAATAATAATAACGATAATAAAAAAATAGTCAGGCCTGTATTTCACATTTCTCTCTGCCCTTCCAGCAACCCTTCCTTGAAAAGTTTATGTCTACATTGCAAGAAGCAGTTGCATTTTCAGGCAGCCAAGTCCTCTCCCCGCTGTTTTCCATAGCTGAGCTGGCCTTTGCATAGCCTCGGCGGTGCAGGGGCCTCTCACGGACAGAGCCGTGTTTGTCTCGGAGGCATGTTGAACTTGGCAGGTACCGAGTGTCTAACTCCAATTTAAACTACCACCTTTCCGAAGGAAAAGAGTCCGCAGTACACAATGGCAGCTGCCACAAGGAAAATCTGCTTGCCTGGCTGGAAAACCCAAGCAGGGTCTTTAACAGCAGTTTCACCATCTTTTCACACAACTTCACTCTGCAGTCTCGCAGACGCGGATGTAGCTGCCATTTTTTTCCAATTGAAAGAGGCTAAACTGGGTGGCTCAATCGCAATCAACTCGAATAGACTAACGTGTGCTAAACCAGGCAGAAATATAACCCTAAAAAACACGGGCCAGGTTCACCCCCCCTCATAAGCAGCCATCTGTGGTGCATGTGGGTTTTTTTGCGGTTGAGCCTGCTGTGCTCCTCGGCAGCCTAGTCCTTTCCTGTGGGTTCATCACCTCCCATGAACTACAGCAGAGTCAATATCTGATGGTGCATTTCTTTGGAGCCTGGCCTAGGTGGTTTTTTTCCCCTTTGGCTCGGAGGAAGCACAAGCTGTTTGCATATGGTCAGAAGGCTGATGGTGGGTCTCCATAGGTGGAAGGTCCTGCCCTGGAGCGTCTTAGTTAACTTGCTGGTGGGAAAGGGAAAAGCTGGTCATCCTGCACAGGGAAGAAGCATCTCTCTTTGGAGGGACAGCTCCCAGGAGGAGCAACCCTAGTTGGAAATCTCCTTGGGACACACATTGTGTCTCCAGGCAATGGGGAAGACTACATAGAGTGTTTCTGGATGCCAAAGACTGCGTGCACACCACTGTGGAGTGCAATCATTCCCCATCGCTATTTCCACCTCCACATTAAGCTTGCCATCAATAATACAGTGTTTCTTGTGCAGCTGAGAGTGGAAAGGGCGGTCACATGGGAGCTGACTCACTCTGACTCACATCTCCTGAGAACACAGGGTCATTTGGGCTAATCTCAGCCCACTGCACGCCTAGAGATCCCCTGGGAGAGCGAGGGCATCCCCTCTCCACTCTCTGCCTGTGTGCCCTATTGTCAGCTGCAAAGCTGGCTTGTCCTGGGAGAAGGAAAAGCCCCTTCCGAGGACTGGGCTGAAGCCATGGAGGAGGGAGCCTGGTCTGTGCCACCAATTTTACTGGTCCTCCACCAAAGCAGCAGTTCATCCTCTGGAGTTCCAGGAGCCCCATTGTGGTAGGAGTGCTCTGCATGCCCTGGGTCGGGCAGGCTGACCTGGGAATTCAGGTCTCCCTCGGCACTTTGGGGCAGCATCTAGACCAGAGAAATGCAGCTGAGCTCACTGCACTCTTTTTTCTGGTTGTTTGAACTTGCCCTTTTGGGAACAGCAGAGAGACAGGGCAGAACAGACTCCCAGGGAACAACATTTCGTTTCCTACCCTTTGTCATTTAATGGTGTGAATTCTGAGCTTGACCTTTGCTCAGGCAGAGTGGAAATTTATTACACTGAATTTCTTAGGAAAGGAGGTTTTGGGGGAAGGGAGAGCACAGGAGAGCCTGTGTGACTGCTGGAGAGTTGGTGTGCTGTAGTGCTGCCGTATGCCCAGGCTCTCGGCTTCGACAGGTACAGCCTCGTCATGGGGCAGCAGCCAGTAGAAGTCAATGCTGATCTTTCTGTGACTCCTGAGATAACACTTCAGCTTGCAGGGATCTTCACGTTCATTTTTCTCTTTGCCTTTGTTTCTCTCCCAGGACAAAAGGGCGAAGACAGGAGGGTTGATTGAGCAGAAAGGTGAATGATCAAAACCAGCCTGCATTAGCATCTTTCTGGCAGGTGCCATGATGAACAGCTCGTCAGATGGGTATAACTGGGGTTCAGGAAGGATGAGGGAAGAAGAAGGAGTGTTTTCTGAACTGCTAGGCAGTCTAGACACAAATACAAATTTTCTAGTAAGAAAAAAAAGAAAAAAAAAAGCTTTGACACTGGCAGCCTGCTTAAACATGTTTTTTATAGGAACTGTTATGTTTTGGAACAGGACAGCAACTGTGATTGAGCAGTAAACAAAATCTTAAATTAAATGAGAATGATTGAGGTTGTCTTTGTTGTTGTACGCTGATGATGCTTTCTGGATCCAGCTACATTTTCCTCTTAGGGGCATGCTCCTCCCTCATCTTCTCCCTCTCTTTTTTTTTTTGTCTGCCCACTTCCTATTTTCTATTTGCCCTCTTCCCAATCTATTCCTTCCATCATTGCTTTGAACCTTCATCCATCCCAACTTTTCATGATGCATAAGAGTCTTTGCAGTTCATCCAGTGCAAACACCTGTTTTCCAAGCCTCCAAGAGGTTTTCATGCCCTTCTCTGAGGCTGTGGGGTTTTTTTGCTCAGTTCACTCTGCGGACAGGAGACCACCACTATCCCAAAGTATGACTGGATCCAGTAGACTAGATCTAATCTCAGGTGCCGTCAGTGGTGGTGATGGATTTACCTGTTGTAACCTGCCTATTTATTGAATGTTGGATTATTGCTTTCCACTACCCCATCCCACTGAACTGGAGCAGTGGTGCTGAGTCCAGGGTGAGGCAAGTGGCCAACAAACCTGCAAGGCACCGCAGTAGCGCACCGATGATAACAGCTCTCTGGTAAAAGGTGTGAAAGCCTCTGTCTCCCTCATCTCATCTGGATACTTTGTATGGTACCCAGAAGAAATGTTGCTAACACCAGCCCTTGTGCGTTGTCATCTGGGATGTGTAGCAAGACCCTGTTATCAAGGTCTCCTCTTCTGGATGGCAACCAGGGCTCTGATGCACAAAATTAAAAATCCTGTGGCAGCTTATTTCCTGTTAGGAGGAAAAAAATCAGCAGCAGATACATTGAATTAACCAGATGTGTTAATAATATAAAGTGTGGCTTGTCCTCTGCCTCATCCCTGTCTCAGTGTCCATTTATGCTGTTGCCCTGCACTTTCAATTTCATGTGCCACAGCTGAAAATCATGTTGGTTTTTTTTTCACGTGCAGCCCGTGCTGAAGTGTGCTGGCAAAGCTGCTGGGGGCAGGCCAGAAGTCCCGGCAGCGGCGCAGCCAGGCTCTTCTCACTGCAGGATTGAGGAGGCAGTTTCAGGCTGGGCAGCGTGAGGAGCCCGGTTCTGCTCAAGCAATCAGTAACTAAGCACGCTGAAAGCTGTAGGATCAAACTCAACTTTGCAGATTAACACTCAAGGGTCTGTGTGATTGATCATGTTTTCATTTGCCTTCTAGTTCTTGAGCTTTTTGTGCCAGCACTTTTAAAGCTTTCTCTGCAACTGAGAGGAAGTGACATAATTTGCTCCGTAGACAGCTGAGCTTGTTGTGTAAAGATCTGGGGAGTCAGGACTTTGAGAGGAACACAAAGTAATGCCGTACCAGCAGTGTAGTTGTGGCACCTTGCAACATTTGTCCCATTGCTTCCTCAGCAGCCTCTTCCAAACTTGGGGAGACAGATGAGTGTTAGTTCAACTTTTAAAAAGAAGCAGTATTTCTTTCAGATGGAAAGTCTAAAACATAAGTCTCCAAATTATTTAGTGAAGTTTTTCAGCAGAAGCTGGATTCAACAGCAACTGAATGGTTCTCTAAAAGTCATGGCTCTGTCTTAGCATATAGATATGTTTCTGCTTCCAGAGAATAAATACTGCTCTATGGTGCTGCAATTTATGCTCCTGGGGAGGCTGGCACTAATGCAAATACGCTGTGAAGCTGCATGCTTCCTGCTCACTCTGAGCATCAAATTACTCGCACCTTGAAAAAGCTGGTTTCGTCGTTGTTTACAGAGCTGGTCTTATCAGCAGTGTACTTCCCTGGAAACAAAGTTTCTTCCAGGAGTTAAAAATATGCATCACTCCATAAAGGGTTTAAAATATATCCTAGTGCCATTCAGTGAAAGCTACTTAACTGGAACTCCCACAAAGTACTTTGCAATTAACGGTGGTGCTGCTGTTTAGAAAAAATAGGGGAGAGAGTCTCAAAGTCAGAATACATAACGCTATAATGTCCTACCTGAAAACATCGTGCACAGCTGCAGACACTACCAGTTATCTTTCACATTTGTGTCTCGTGCTCACGAGTGAGTCTTGCTCTTCTCCCAGCCAATTTTTTTGTGGGGCCCTTGTGCTACAGGGGAGCCTGGGGGCTGTACAGATGAACCGCGGCACGTGCTCCTCTTCCCTGCACCGAGTGAGGGGTATGAGATACTGAATGTATGCTAGCTGTCTCCCAGGTCTTCCTTGCTGCACCATTTCAATCCTGGGCTCACTGGGCATCTGCTCAAAGGCTCGTGAAACTGGCGATGCTGCTTTGGGCAGAGCAGAGGAGAGGACCGGCTGATGCAGCATCCCTGAGTCATGTCCCAAACTCCCCTCTGCAGTGAGGCTGCAGGGTAACCTTGAGCTGCATTCCTCTCGGTGCGGAAGGTACAGCAGGACGCAGCCCTGAATTTCTGCATGGGAACATCTGCCTGAGGACCCCTCCAATGCTCCTCAGCTCAGGGCTAGTGAAAAGCCAGCTTCATAATGCAGTGAGAAACCGCATCCTGCACTAAATCTCAGAGGAACACAGCTGTAGGTAAGGACTGATCCCATAGCAAACGAGGATTTAATTTCTCCCTAGTCCTCTTGTTCTCCTTTATGTTCAGGCCTGCGTTTCCTCACTAACCTTCACGGAGTTTGCTTGGGATACAGATGTTGGGGGTCAGTGTAAGTAAGGGGCAATAATGCCTTTATTTAACTTCTTCTCAGACAACTGGCTGATGAATGACATGAAAAAACAAAGACCTCAGGCATGTGGAGTTATTAAAATTTGTGAAGGGGGATATGGCATTTGTCTCCGGTTGTGCTACCGAAGTCCCAGCAATAATGTGATCTTCAGCTCTGCTGCTGCTTTTTTGTAGGGCGTGTTGGTCTATGGGAGGAGAAGGCCCAGGGGCACCTGGGCTTTGCTTTGTTTGCCCAAACCCTCCCCTAGATTAGACAGAGCAGTAAAAAACCAAGAATCCCAGAACCCAAGGACAGGGATTTCCTTGTTGACGAGAACAGACTGGCTGAGCAATTCCTGGGGGCTTTCAGCAGACTAACCACAAATTTGCTGTGGAGCCTCACGCTCTGAGAGCGGTGTGGGTAGAAACTGCTCCCCTTTGATGTTGGACCTTGAACCCATTTCATTTTCAGTCTAACTAACCAGCCTTGTTGCCACGGTTGTTACCGTTTGCGAAGGTGAAGCGGTGAGTTCACATCAAGAGAGTCTGGAAGCAGTCGTGTTTCTTCCTCCCTCCTCCCGCAGCTGCCCTACACCCTCCGTCTGACCACACCGAGGTTTGATGGTGGGGAGATGCATTTAGCTTTCATCAAAACAGCCCCACCGCATTCAGCCATGTATATCATCCCATCACTGCAGGACAGGGAAAGCCTGGCTCCCCCACCGCCTGCCCCTGCCAACCTCATCGCAGCTGCCGGGGTAAAGAGTCTTGCAAGCAAGCCAAGTCCTTTGCACAGCCACCGCAACTCTCATCCCACCGCGAAGGCACTGTGCCCAGGACTGGTGATGATCAAAGGCCAGCTATGAGTCATCTGAAATCCAATGAATGATCATTAGTTGGGGGAAGAGGTAATTAGACTGGCTTCACTATCTTGCTGTTATGCTCGGGGGGAGTAACGGGGTGGTATTGCTGCCATTGAAGAACTTTATTTGTTAGGAGTGACTCACTGGGTATGCGTCACAAATTATACATGGGAAAAGCTACTGGTGCTCCCTGCTGGGAGTTGAAAGTCCAGTGCAATGTGACCAGAGAATCCTGGCAGCTGCCTGAGAATGATAGCATCACCTGGTGAGCGTTCCCTTTCCTTTCATCTCACCTGGAGGGAACTATCAAAGTCAGGTCTGCTCCTGCCACCAGTAACTCCATGGGCTACGTACCTGCCCCACAGCAGAAGCTGAAGGGGAAATGGCTTTTGACAAAACTAGCAGAGAATCAGAAGAACCACATGCAGAACTCTGGTATCCTGGGCTGCCAAAATCCCGTGAGGACTTTGTAGCCCTTGAGAAGGATTTTAACTTGCTGATCCAGGTCAAAGCTTCGTGACTGTTCTGTTTCAGTAAAAAGCTGCAGGAAAGTTTGATCACAAAGCCAAGACATTTGCAGTATCCAGATCTGTCCCCAGATCGGAATTTCACAGTTGAGTTGGCCAATCTTTTGTTTTAAAAAAGGTCTGAGTGAACTTTTATTCTTATCTGACTGATTTTTATCCTGTGTACTTGCAAATTTCAGTTGAACCAGGTCTTCTTAATAAACTTTTAAAAGATGTACTTTGTAATGTTTCTGCTTCCAGATCAGTCTCAGCTTTGGAAAGACAGAGGTAATCAACAACAAAAGGAGACAAAATAGTTGCTTGAATCTTCACATTCATTTTGCACTTTGAAACATAATTTTAGATTGCAGCTGAAGCTTAAGGTTTGTTCTTAATTTGCCCAAACTGTTTTCCTTTCTTCCACTAGAACAAACCCAGTCAAACTGTGTTTTCCCTTCAAAATTTAGTGCTGAGAAGTGCCCAGTGCAGAGTTACTCAATGTAATGAATGTAAACACTGGGAAGATTACTTATTTCCTTTCTACATGTTCTTTTGAGTTGGAATTTGATTACGGCACTAGAAGAATATCCTCTTACTGCATAAAAACACAATTATGGAGACCTGATCCTCACCCTCACTTTGGTGGAGGACTGCTGCTAAGGAGTGTAGCTGTAAAGCAAGCCTGTCATGTCTTCTGTCAGGATGATGTGCTCTGAGTCTGTTGGGATTGCTCTCTGGTGTCTGCTTTGAGATCATGGGTCCTGGGCCAGATATTTCTTCTTTTTAATGAAAACAGCCTTTGCATAATCTCAGGCACCCTGAGCGGGTAATGAAGGGCTTGATCCTGAAATGATGCTAAGAGCTACAGCACAGCCAGAAGCTGCGTGGTACCTTTCTGCTGCCCACCCCAGTGGTCCCAAAGCAGAACCTGATTTCCTGTCAAGGTGCTCATCGCCTCCTTCTCTGCCTGTGCCCCCTGGCTAACATGCAGCCATTGCTTTCCTGTGCAGGGAAACCCGGAAGGGGACCTGTGGATGTCTCTGCCCTGGCACCGGGGCAGTATTCATCTTAGCAATAGCCAGCTGGTCCACTGAAGGTGCATCGCTATAGCTGTTCATGTCCATCACAGCCATCGGGTGTGCCTGGCAACTGCAGCCTGTGCTGTGATTGATACTGGAGATATGTGAATTAAAGCTGCCTATTTGCTGAACACATGCAAAAACATCTCTCTCTCAGATACCCACATGCATGCAAAGCTGGAAGAAAAAGGGGCCAGAACTGCAGAGCACAATGTCATGATAATCCACTGGAAAAAACTCAATACCTGACCGGCAAAAAATCTTCTATTCTGCTCTCAATGTCCAAGAAAGAGACTGGTGAAACCAGGTATGCATTTTTCTAGGAGGTTTTGGAAGAAGACTGATGGTGGCTTGGTTGCAGGCTTTTAGAACACTATGGAAGATCATGGCATGCCCTGCAAGACCTGCACTGTTTTGGTTAAAGCCTGTTTTATTTTCCAGCCTTGAACTGTTCCCTGGGTTTGAGCTGATCCTTCCCAAAGTGCACACCTCACTCCCAGGTACTGGGAAAGCTGCAGACTATACAGTGTGCCTGGCAGATGACTGCCTTATCCAAGGGGTTAGCAGTTGGTAAGCTCTCCGGGGCACTGCCGGCCTTGCACCATGGACCAGGCGCTGTGCAGACACAGAATCACAGAATCACAGAATAGTAGGGGTTGGAAGGGACCTCTGTGGGTCATCTAGTCCAACCCCCCTGCCGAAGCAGGGTCACCTACAGCAGGCTGCACAGGAC
>Ga0065711_1039429_pt1 | contig 17856 bp, 14 predicted proteins | sample Hoacrofraction12_FD_59098 | JGI IMG/M metagenome (GOLD analysis project Ga0065711, IMG submission 59098) | Hoatzin crop microbial communities from Cojedes, Venezuela - Epithelial fraction 12 v2 (version 2) | ecosystem: Host-associated > Birds > Digestive system > Esophagus > Crop | place...
TTTTTTTTTTTTTTTTTTTTTTTTTTTTTTTTTTTTTTTTTTTTTTTTTTTTTTGTCTCTGTTGCAGTTAGCAGATGCAGGGGGTAGAGATGCAGAGGCTGGTTTTGCATCTCAAGACGACCGCTTGTCGGGGCTTGGTTTTTCTTTGCGTTTTGACTGCTCGTGGCAAGCTGAGAAAATTCCCATGAAAGTGAATGACTCTCTTTGGGTCCTTTTTAATCCTGTTTTCTCCTGTGTACAGGAATCCTCCACCTATTTCCCTTTGTCCTGAAGGGTTAAAGAATCGAAACTATTCAGGTGAAGTACGCCAGCAACTGCACAGGTTTGCTGCAGAGGTGACAACAAATCCAAACAAGGAGCAGCGGGTAGGGATTTGCTTCTTCCAATCAAGTCTCCTTGTCACAGAAAAGCAGAACTCTGTGATCAGGAGTCTAAAACCAGTTTCATTCTAAACCCTTTTTTTTCAGAAGCCCCAGTGGGGCTGGGATTCCCCATATTTGATCTTTCCCTGAAGGTTTCCTTAAAAAAATCGTCCAGTTCATGCTAAGTAATTTCACTTGCTTTGGACAAAAAAGATGAGGGGAAGTAAGTTCCTCGCTGGGCTTCTAACAGTTCTAATTTTGTAGTGATTGAGCATAGGCAGCGAACAGCTGTCACTCAGAGAGCTGTATTATAGTGATAAATAGTTCTGACTTGACTGAGTTATAGCACATATAAAATTCTACTTTGCTTACCAGAAGATATTTTGTACTGACTTATTACATTAAATTCATAGAATTTGAAAAAATGGTAGGCTGTGTTGGTGTATGTATGTATCCACTTTACTTGGACAGGGACAAATCTATGATGAAAGTGATGTGAGTTAATTCAGTAATACTTTTGGTTGCTGCCTTGCAAGGTGAAAGCTTCAGGCTTTAAAGTCTGCCTCGGTGGTGCTCAATGGTTCCAACACCCTTCTCGTGTGAGACGGGTTTGCCTAGTGAATATTTCTGCAATGTGAAGTTGGTTTATTTCGCACCCTTTTCACAAAGCAGCAACAACTTCCAAATTTTTATTAAAAAAAAAAAAATCTGAATTGGGAGCATAATTAAGTCCTAAAAGGTCAGGATACGATGATAACTTACACATTAATTTCCCACTACATTCTTTGCTTATGTGATCTTGTTATTTGACAAGTAGTTTAATACAGCAGAAATTTGTCTGTGAACATCATACAGATGCTTATACTGCTCCCAGTTTGTGAAAACTATTTAATGTGGTAAATGCATTAGTGTTTATCCCATTAGTGTCATGTTAGTGATGTGAATCTGTCACTGTGGAAAGAGCATGCTTTGGTGAGGTTTTACATTTAAATATAGTGATATAAAATAGCAGTAAATGGTTTCCTTTGGTAAACAAATTGACTAGGGGAGCAGAGTGGAAGGTGTGTTTTCCAGCAACTCTTCTGAGTTTATAAATCGGTCTCCTGAATGGGCTCCACACAGACTTATTGGAGACCTAATGAATAAATGGCTCTGGGTTTGAAAGCTCTTTTGCTGGGCTGCTTTTGGAGCTGAAAGGAAAAGCCTTTAGATATGGTTTATTCTTTTTTTCCCCAATCCCTCCCTGCACCTGGATTTGCAGGAGGAATTGGCTCGGGATGTGAACCTGCAGCCAACTCAGGTCTATAACTGGTTTGCAAATTATCGACGACGTCAAAAATCCTGCCTCCCTCGTACCGAGAAGCTCAACAACTCGTGTCCTGAGAGGGCTTTGACTTACCCCACAAAGGAGCAGCAGGATAAAGGATCCTACCCTCCACAATCTGCAGGTTTGTCTCTTCCTGATGGGCTTAGGATGTGGTCCAGAAAGCTGAAAAACAGTTTTAAATTCCCTCAAGAAGGGAAGGATATCCCTTCTCCAGAACAGTATCCATATGCTGATGGATCGAGTGGGCATGGGAGGACTCTGCTTTGGTGGAGTGCCTCGTTATTTGGCTGGAGGCTGTCGCTCCGTAGAAGGAGCAAGCGGTGACAAGGCATGTGCAAGGACAGGTGAAAAGAGATGCCTGTCTCAGAAGGGGCACCAAATGAAAGCAAATACATGGGAGGCAGCAGGTTTTAGCTCTCAGATTCTGGGATCAGGGCAGTACTCCAGTAAAACCCGGTATTCCCATGCCCCTTCACAGGATCTTGACCAAATTTCAGTTACAGGGAAAAAGAGGGTCTTGCTGCATTTGGCAAATTAGACTTGTTTCATTGCTTTTTGGAGCAACTATTAGTGTTCCTTCACCTTCCTGGCCTGCACCTTTCAGATGGATCTTGTGTAGACGTCGGCTCTGAGCAAATGGAGATAACCCTCATGCCCTGTGACCCAGAGTGGGAGCAGTCAGCTGCAGATCTGGATAAGCCTCCTGAAGGAACTTATTTAAAGATGCTGGAATCCAGGTGATGTATCAAAAAGTCTTTACAGTGATAGTTCAGAGATGAAGAAACCTTTAAACTTGTTCGTGGAACTGACTTTCATGTCGGTTCCCAGGGGACAGGACTTAGGAGTCGTGGCTCCATAGATGGGAATGGTCCCTGCCCAGCATCAGGCAGTCAGAGCATCTAGCAGTTAATCTCCTAGCTGTCAAGGGCAAGATTCAAAGGTTTAGCTGGGGGCTCCCCCCTCTTTGCAAAGCAATATGTCTGGCTGATTTATTTTCTCCATCGTTACAGCTTTATGCAGAGCAGTGAGCTGTATGAAGTGAGGGCCGGCAAGGCTGCTTTGACCACTCGCAGCGCTGAACAACCTGTAGCTTTTTGCACCGAGGCTATGCTGGAGCCAGGAACCTGCTTTAACTCTGCTGTCCTGCAGCCTGGTGAAGCAGCAAGCGGTGCTGATGCCAGCCTCCAGCTGAGTAACTTTCTCCTGTGCCCTTGCGGGTCCCTGACCTTCCCGGATCAACAGCTGGCCATGTGGCAGGCCCCTTCCAGCACCAGAGGGGTCTCTGGATCCATGTGGACCCCAAGTGCAGAAGGTTAGTAAAGCTGCACCCGGATCGTTGACCTGAAGAGTTTTCAAGCTTCTCTTCCCTTTGTTGTAAACGCTCTTGCTCTCTTACGTGGCCTTCCGATGTCGTGACAAATGGGAGCGGGGCTTATTGTGAGCTCTGCTCCCGCAGTGAGCTCAGTGAGAAAACCTGTTGATTTAAGGTGTTCAAGCGTTCTTACCTACTCTTTTGCTTAAACTGTAACTCCTTCCATACGATCGTACTTTGCCAGCAAGGTGGATTCCTTTTAGCTTTTCCACTGGAAGAGTCCCTTCAGGTGTTGTCTGCTCACCTTGCAAGCTTCTGGGTTTTTAAATGCCTGTCATTCTTAAGAGATTGCCTGAGCAGAGTCTGGGAACTTCTTAACTGTGACACAGCTCTCACTTTCTTTTCTCCTTCCTGCTATTCTTTCTGTCTTCCTCTGTTTTCTTCCTGTCCAATCGTGTTTAGTGTTCCCACCATCTCTTTGCTTCTCCCCGTACTTCAGAAGAGCCTTGGTAGGATACATAGGTGATGTCCGCCTGCTTTTACTGTAGGTCTACAGAACAGAAAGTGCCATGACTGCCATTCACCCAGCCTCTGGTGAACGTGGAGCAAAGAGGGGAGGAATAGCTGGGTCAGAGGTTGGGGTCATATTGTCTGTAATCATCTTTAATACGAGCATTTATTTCAGCAGGTATCAGAGCTCCCTTGAGCAGAGTCCCTCAAGGTGGCTGTATTGAGGCCAGTTCAGGAAGAATCATTCAGCAGTCAGATTTAGACGTTGAAAGCATCATCCTTAGAGAAGGACAGCTAGGGACCCTGGAGTCTATTCTTCCCCACAGGTAAAGGGAGCGCAAAGCACAGGGCTGCTTAGAGGCAGGAGTACCAATGATGCTGTGGGCCTAGCCTTGTCCTGACCCCCCTGTTGAAGAGGGTTGCAGAAAAAATGTGGTGATGCATCTCGTTCCGGGGTGCCAACTCTCTCCTTGTGTCCATCATGTTTTGCAGATCTGCAGATATCTGTGCATGGGAAATGGGAAATGCTGTATAAGTGTATATGTATTTCATAGTGTAGTGCAAAGGAGATTTGGGACCAGCCACATCAGAAAAGATCTGAACCCCTCTCTTTAAAGCAGGTTTAGCTATTTGTCTGTTTTTCTTTTTGGCAGAAAATCATGACCTATACTGGTCTGGTGAGAGTTGATTATGTGGGCTGGGTTGATAGGGCCCGTACTTTTCCTAAAATAGTTTTTGTAGCTTCACAACCTCATGACAAGATTATTCCATAGTGCAATTTCCAAACTGGAAGACAGAAAGACAGGCACTGTTCTGTCTTTCTGTTTTCCACCTGTAACATGTTTCAGACTGCAGCTTTTCTCTGGGACGAGATAAATTCACAGAATGCAAAACAACAAAAATCTGTGCCATCTTCCATATGTTATACAACTTCCATAATGTCACATAAAAATAAACACTGCCAAACAGACATTATGAGGTTCCTCTCATTTACTGATCTGCAAGACAGAGCAGGAGCAGTAGCCCCATTTCATAACCCTTCTGCTTGACACTGTCAATATATGTCAGAGGTGGGTAGAAGCAGCTTTATTCCCACTTGATAGATGAGGAAGCAGAGACATGGAGAGGCTTTGCAGCTTGTCAAGCGACAAGGGAAGGCAGTGATTCACTGGAGATAGAGATCGATGGTTTTTTGCCTCCCGTTTCCTTGCTGAAAACATTTCTGCCTTTTACCGCTGTTTCCCAGTTGGGTTGGTGCCTACAGTTGTTCACACTGATGTCAGACTCCTCACTCTGAATTGCTGGGGAGAACTCAGCTCTGGGCATTGTAAACCCACCTCAGTCTGTGTTTCAGGATTTGTAGTTTTCAACAGGGGCTAAAGATCGTGAAAGATCAGTGAGGCTTGCTGGCGATATTTTGGCTGGATTTAAAATTGCATGTTCTGACTCTAGAGTGAGCTCATGTTTATTTTTAAAGTGTGTTCCACCAGTAGAAGAAATCTATGGTGAATGTCTCCTTGCTGGGTATGTCAGTTGTGCCAGGAATCCACACACCCTTTATCGTATTCCTGGCAGGGGCAGGACTTGCTGCTTCGTTGACACTCGCTGGTGAGGATATAGTTATGTGAACTCTATTCGTAAAGCCTGTTCAGTGGCCTGGTCCAGCTCCCCCCAAAACCTTGAACTCCCCAAAATCCCATGAATGCTGTGGAATGTCAATCTCTTTAGAAATGAATGATGCTTAGGCTGCAATTGCATCTTGTCCCTTTTGCAATTTCTCTCTAGAGAGCCAGGAGACCTCACGTGGGTAGTCTTGGGTAAGATCACTGCTCAGTGAATGGCAATGAATGAGGATCACCTTTACTATCAGGCAGAGCCCTCTAGCAGCGTTCCTGGGTTGGAGAGAAGTATTGGGTCACCAGAGTCATCTTTAGCAAGAAAGTTGCAATGAGCATCACTAATGTGAGGACTCATGGAGGAGTCAACAGCTTAAACTGTAAGGCAAATGAGTGTTCCTGTCCTGGAAGTTACCCCTGCTTTACAGATAAGAGTAAACCACAGAGAAGGAAATGATATATCCAAGGCCACCCACCTGGAGTGGACGTAGTGTTATGCTCTCACTGCCTTGACAACACCTGTGGCTCCCTGCTTTCTAAGTGCAGAGGTGGAGCTACAAGCCACCCAAAGGGCCCTTAATCTGCTTGGCTCGTTCTAAAGGTGCTTACCTAGAAAGGACTTGGCCTGAAAGCTCATTAGAACGGTTCCTGTAGATTTCTTGCATGGGCTTTTTACAGTTGATCCTACGGACTTGGGCTGTGTCCAAACCTCTTATGATCTACAGGGCTGTGAGGTGGGAGTGTGAGGGGGAGCCGGGCTGGAAGCTGACTGTCTCCGTCTGCTCCTGCTGCCTGACAGGAGGGTTTGATCCAGCTAGCGATCTGGAAGTCCCAGCGGGACACCAAACAGATGCTCGCCTTTACAGACGGTGGTGGTGTATCCTCTTCACTCCTTGTGCTGGGACAGGTGGAATGTAGCCCAGCTAATGGTTCGTGCAGAATATAACTCTCCTGTGCCTCCCACTTCGAACAGAAAAGCACACTCAACTCTATGGAGCAAGACAGACTGCGTTTATGAGCCAGCATATTGATTTGGAAAATAGCAGTGCTGAGATGTTCGTTGCAGCTTACCGTTGCTGCCTGCATTTTTGGGATTCCAGCTCAGAGCGCTAGGAATCCTCCTGCTGCTAGGCTCCCTCCGAATAACCCCGCACCCCCACGCTGGCAGGCAGCAAGTTCAAAATGCACAAAAGGAGGCTACTTTTTGGCATGTTGCCTAATTAAATAGCAGAATTTGTTGCTAAGGGCATTGTGCATGTCACTGTAAGTCGGCTATGAAAAAGGAAGACACAAATTCTGGGGGGGGCAGGGGGCTGAGTCCATTTGTCGTTAGTAAATGTAATTGCCTGAATGCAGCCTCCAGCAGAGGAGTCCCAAGACTGATTGCTGGAATCTGGGAGACATTCCAAGGAAGGATGGCTTGACACTTGCCCTCTTTCTTCTACTTTTTTCCTGTCCTCTGTTAGTTGGCACCATTTGGTCTGGGCCTGTATGGCTGCTCATACCCTGGGCTGTTCCTGGGAGTGGTACGGGCAGTGTTGCTGGACGATAGAGAACTTTTGAGCTGGTGATGAAGGAAGAGAATGTCCTATCATCAAGTACCCATTGTGTCCTACTTGACCCAGTGCCTGCAGACTCTGCCCTGTTCCGAGAGGTTGGCAGAGCCCTCAGGGGAGGTGTGGGTAGGGAAGCCATGTCCCCAGGCTCTCGACTGGTGGCCTTGAAAAGCTATGGTAGAATTGTAGCCAATGTTGTGGCTATGTCTGAAGCCACGTGTTTGTCTGTTTTGACTCTTGAGATCTGTGTTTTTAAAATATGTTCCAGGAAGGAGGCATTTTGGTAGACATCTCCTTGTTAATGGAGAGTGTTCTGGGGGCATACGGAAAGAGGCAAATCGAGATGTCATTCTTGTGTACTGCTCCTGGTCATGCTAGTCCTCCCAGTGCAGAATCTGCATTTTCAGGCCCTAAGAATTTGGAGAAATGGGGCGGGTTTGCAGGCAATTGAACAGCGCTCTGTTGAATGAATTGTCTTGCCAGCAGCTCCTCTTGTCCTGCTGCAAAACATTACAGTAAGTGGTAAGTAGAGCATAAGTACAATTGCATTTGTTTATCATATTTTCTTTCAGTTCGTGTCAGACTGTCTTTGGCAAGCCTCAGTGCCCACCTGTTTCTGCACCCTGCATGGAAGAAAGCCAAACCTTGGGGCAAAGCCAGGTAACAGAACACACCTAATGTTCAGAGAAAGGAGCTTTGTCCTAAACACACCATCCAGCTGTAGCTCTCATAGCGGAGATGTGAAAACTCACATCATGTTAAGTATGAAACATGTCTGTCTGATCTAAGCATACCTTTGGGAATCTAGTTCAGAGAAAGCTGGCCATTCCCTGGGTAGCATCCTGCAGATGCTAGAAGGAGAGGTGGTTTTGTTTTTTTCCACTAGGTTTGCTTATCAGACCCTGATTTTACTAGATTTGTCATTGAAATGGTGGCCAGAGCAACCTGCGCAGATCCAAAGTGTCATTTATATTTTGAGCAATGGAGGGCTTGCCTAGCACTGGGGAAGGAAGGCACCAGCAAGATGGCTGCTTGAGGGTCCTTCCTGCTGAAGGGTTCTGCAGAACGTGACTGCTCTCTCAGACCTCTGAAAGTCTTTCACGTAATGTTCATTTCCAAGTCTGCGTTATCACTGAGGAGAGGGGATTTTGCACTGCTCTGAGACAGGTGATACCAGTTTACAGAGCAGTGTTATTACAGGAAACGATAAAAGAAGTTACTTCCATGATCTGGATGCAGTCTGCATGCCTTCTTACGGTGATTTTAAGGCATCAGAGAATAGACATTAGAAATCTGGTGCTTTCAAGGGGATGGGAGCACATCTGTGAATTAAATGTTACTTAAAAATAGGACCCAACAAAGCCCTATCTAAACTACTTTGAGCTATTTTTTGGCTTCGCGTGTGTTAGTCTACCAATCAGTTAGCATCCATTTCTGTTTCTCCTGCAATGTAAGCTGCTGGAGAAAACCTTTATAAGTGAGAATTTGAAAAGCAGGAGATGGTAACCGCTGGCCTCTTTATGGGAAGCGGCTGCAGCTCTGAGGGCAGTAACAGAACCTCTTCTGAGCCTTTGAAAACATCAATATAAAGATCTGTATCTTGGAAAGTGGCCTTTTTACCAGCCATAATGTGAGCCAGATGAGTAGGAAAGCTTTGGGTATTAATAATGAATGAGTCTTTTCTAAGATTTCCAGCGCATGCAGTCTCTAGCTAGAGTTTTCATCTTGCTGTTTGGCATTCTTGCACTGATTTTGCAGTGGTACAGAAACGTGACGCTCTGTGCAATGGGGGCTGGGGAGCAAGGTACCATATGGCGCCTGCAGATGTCAGAAGGGGACATCTTCAAATCTTTGTAACAATACGCAGTTCAGGAATTCAGAAGAACAATTTTTTTGCATGTTTTAATGTGTGCTGTAGGAAAAGGAAGAGCTTGAATGGGTAAATGATTTTACAGCATGCTACAGACTTCCTGGGCACTCTGTTTCTTGCTGAATCAGCTTGCCCTGGGCTTGCTGCAGGAATACGCAGATGGTTGGTTCCTGTGTCTGAACCACAAGGGTGCAGAAATCACACTTCCTTTTGTCCACACGGGACTTTCAGTTTGCTTTTCATAGGTCGTGCATCCCATTAGAGGCAAAATGAGAAGAGTAAAACAAAACAAGCAAGCAAACAAACAGAAGTTAATTCATTCTGGAGACATTTCTTTCTGTCCTTGACCAGAGCTTCCTTGTTCAGGTGATCACTCCCTAATTATTTCATCCTGGTCTTACCCTCTGTCATTTGCTTGCTTTTATAGGAGCCAGTGGGTAAAGGGAAGGGAATTGACTCTCTGAATTACTGAGAGTTGAATTGTGCATGGATTGTGTTTGTCATTTTTACACCCACATCCTGTACAGTTGGATTACTCCACCTGAACTTGGAGAACAAGGACTTTGTCCCTTCTTGCACAAAGTAGTCCTCACTGCTGACATTCCCTCTCACTGCACAGTCTTGTGCTACTGTATGTAGCAGCTCTTCCACTGCGATCAACGGCACCATTAAAGATCGTTTCTGGTGAAGCTTTCATTCCTTCCTCTGTCTTTCAGGTCCTGGAGGATCCAGTTGGTGACCCGTTAACCAACGACACGTATTGGGCCGCATGGCTGCTCTTTGAGTTCTCAGCTGGGGGACGAATGTGACCTGCCTGCAGAGATGCTCAGCATGGCTGGCACTTCCCCAGGAAACACCCCATCCTTTTTTTTTTTTTAAGTGAATGAGGGGTTTGATATGGAGATGAATAGAGAGTGTGAGGTAGAAGGATGAAGGCTTTTTCTAATGGTTACAAAGTTCATTTTAGTTACAGTTTTATTAAGAATTTTGCCAAGGATAGAAGAGACCAAAGGTGCATTGTGGATTGTAGGTTTTTACTGGAGCAGACTGAAGCTGCACTGTAGATGCTAAAAATATCAAGTCACTGGTTCCGTGGCAGCTACATATTTCTACCCATAGCACTGGTCAGATCTGAGTCCTTCATTACATCATGATGGTAAATGAAGCTCCTGTGCTCAAAAAGAGTAAAATTTAGTTACATTGCCTGGCAGTGGATATTGGATAACTTTTTCTCAGGCCTGGAAAATAAGGTCTCAGCTAAGTGCTGGTGAAATACTGCTATTTTTCATCTCTGCAGTTCTGTTGTGCTGCTGGGTGTAACTTCTGGAATGTTCCATGCTCAGTAGTGTCACAGATGACACAGACTGGAGCGTGGCAGAATTTTCAGTGCTCAAGTCAATGCTCTTGCAGGACTGGGGGAGAGCATACTGGTGTGGTCAGTACTGAATGCTGGCTGTATCTCTGCCCAGGAGAGAAGGATGAACGGAGGCAGCGGGAGCCGCTGAACCCTTTTGATGCATTTTCAGTCCCCGGGCGGGGACAGCCGGGCCCTGCCGAGGCAGCGGTGTCACCCCCGAGGCGGCCTGCGGCAGTCGGACTCCGGGCAGCGGCAGGCGAGCGCATCCTACTCAGACGAGCGCCCTGCAAAGCGGCGTGAGTCGCGCAGGCTCCGTTTCCTGCACGCTGTAGTAAGCGTGGGGCTAACGCTGTATTTGGCTGGAGGCTGCTTACTCCGTGGGGGTGAGCTGGTGCGCTGCAGCTCTCCTGGGGAGCATGCGCAGCTCCATCCCGTTTGCCCAGCACTTTTCCTTACTTAGGCCAGCCTCGAGGCCGCCGGTTCTGCTCCTCCGTCCCGCCCTGCTCCTGGACCAGGAGCGCTGTTCCCTTTCTTCCTCTCGCAGACTGAGAAGCAGAATTGCGTATGAGAGTGTTAGGGCACGAGCAGCAAAGCAGGCCCTTGATGCAGGTTTGAAACTAATGCTGTAAGTCACTGGGCAGTCTTTTGGGTATTTTCCTGAAGTATTATTCCTATTTTTAAAATCTGTATTGCAAAAAGGGTAATCCTTGCCAAGCTCCCGCCCTGAGATGCAGAGTGTACCTGCCTCCAGTACCTTTTGTAACAAAGTTAGCAAATAAAGGTTATGACTGACTCTTTCTCGAGGGTTCGTTTTTCAAGGTAAGAGTGTGATTATTCACGCGCGGTATTTATTTGTGTATTAAAACCCTAGCACCAGGTGCCCTGGGCACACTGGGGCGCGTTGAGACCCTGCTGCCTTCTTTCTTTTGGTGGCTCTTTCGGGCGGCGCAGTGCCACCTCCTTGTCGTCGGGGGTTTTGCGTTCGAAGCGGTGCTTGGAAGGGCTGCGCTCACGTTCACCTGTATTTCCTTCAGCAGCGGGGCCGTGGGCGAACCCCGGCTGGCGTGCGGGGAGGAAAGGAGTCCCCCCGGAACCCAGCGAGGAACGCGACCGCCGGCAGCCCGCGGTCCCGCTGCCCGCCGAGCCCGCCCTCTGCTTGCTGCTGCGGGAGCTCCCGGCTCCGCAGGCCACGCGCTCTTCCCGCCGCTGCGGCGGCCCCGCGCCGCCTCCCTGCTTCCTCTCCATTGGTCCGCCGCGCCGGTAGCAACAGCGACAAATATATCCTGCCGCCTCCTGATTGGCTGCCGCCTCCCGCCGGGCCATAGCAACAGCGGAGCGGGCGCGCGGCGGCCGTTGGCGGCCCGCGCGGGGTGAGGAGGGGCCGCGAGGGCGGCTCGGCTGAGGGGGGCTCTGCAGAGGGGCGGCAGAGCGGCAGGTAACCCCTGAGAGGCGGGAGCCGGCTGCAGCCCGAGCTGCTGCTGCTGGCGGTAGGCAGAAGGTACCGCCGTGCCAGCCGCGACGCGTAAAACCCATTTACGAGGCGTTTGCGCTGTGGTGGGCGAGAGCTGCATCTTCTCTGCGGCCTGTGGTGGGCAGAAAACACGACGCTGTCACGCACCAGCTAATGAGACGGCTGTTGGGCAGGAGCAGCAGCCCGACAGCGAAATTCACACTGGATCTTGACAGATTTTTGTATGAGATCCCAAATCAGGTACTTTATTTCTCACCCCTAATGATATGACATGTCACTATGATTACTATGATTTAGCTAGTCAATGGTATGTAATATGTGTGGGTGAAAGCCAGGGTGATTACGTTTCCCTGCTGTTGAAGATACATATATTGGAGTAAAGAGCAACTATGCATCTTACAATGAGACGTACTTCCAGTTCCTTTCAAACATTTAGTGCTGTTCCCTGACAGAGAAGATGACAAAAATGAGATTAACACTACTCCACCTGTACAGAACTTTTAGGTACCTGTCATTCAAAATTAAATAGATCATTTTCTAAGAAAACAGCCCATGTTAGGGAATGCAGGTATTTTGGGTTTGGAGATAACTGAGCTTTGTTCTACCGTCTTAACAATACCAGTGTCCTAAGGCCTTGTGAGTTTTTTAATAGTTCAAGAACACAGTTGTTTTGACTTCTTGACTTCTTTTTAATTAAAAAGAAGAGGCTCAATTCACCAGAATTCCTAAGAAGTGGTAGAACAACAAGTCTCTTTACCAAACTCAAATCTGACAAAGGCTTCGCAGCTAAAGCAGAATTAAAGCTTTTCTTCTTCACTTAATGAAGTTCATTTCCAGATTTGGCACAGTTGTTCTCTGGAGGACAACTGAATTTTCTAGGTCATTTCCCAGATGAAATAACTTACTACTTTTCTGAAAATTTATGTTAGATGATTCAAAGCTGGATACATGAAATGCAGCAAATTATAAGTATTTCTCTTTAAGAGATGTAAAGTCAAGTGGTTGAAGTACAGTATGTTCTGGCCCACTAGCAGCATCTTTGCCCCACGCCACCTAGATACTGAATCTGCACAAAACACTTTTGAGGAGCTAGCTGGATTTGGACAAGAATTTGCAAGCTGTGCCTACAGATGATCTCACAGGACAGGTATCTGAGCAGAGGCTGCTGCCTCCCCATCCGTGAGCCAGAACAGGTGGGATGCATAGCCATGCAACGGAGGAAGAGATCAAGTGAATCTCTGCGAACGCCAGTGATGCTGAGCATTTGGCCTGCTCTGCCTGTGCTGCTGAGTGGAGTTAGTCTTTGAAGGACAGTGTGGTGGAGTTCTTATATTGTATTCACACTGGTCTGGCATTTGAATTGTTCAGTTTGTGTCTTAGCTTGTGCTTGTTTCCTAGGTGTGATTTGCATCCCTGTCATGTCCTGGTTTCGCTATCCTACCATATATAGCAAGCTCTGGATGTGTTTATGTTGTTCTTGCTTGGAGCTGTAATTAGAAGCACTCCGAGCACATGGTTGACCTGCACTGAGCTGAATGTGCTGTACCTGCTGTTGTCATTCCTCCTCCTCAACGTGGCATGGCCTATCAAAGGAAGGAGCTTACCCTAGATAGAAAAAACAAAGCCATTTTTATCTTAAAATGAATGTAAGGTCCCAAAGAACAGTACTTATATGTGTTATTGGATCACAGAAAGGGGATGGAAATCTAGGAGCACTTTCAGAAGTTCTGTTACTTAGCTGTCCCTGAGGTGCGAAGGACACTTTCCCAGTAGGCAGGCGTCCATATTTTCCATCACTGCTGCTCAAGGCAGCTTTCCTCTTGGCAGTTCGGCAGGCAGGCCTAAGACTGGCAAGGACAGAGAGTGAGCTGTTGCCTATCAGTAGTTCGAAGTTAGAAGTGTTGTCGTAGAAATGGCAGTATGGAGGTCCTGCATGGCAGCTGCCAGTGAAAAACTTCTCTGAACTAACCCACTACAGTGCTAGAGGGGATTAATGACAGGAGAAGCAGCTTCCCCTGCTTGCAGTCCCATTGACAGCTCCTGCTAGCTATCACTGTTACTGAATGGGCGCATCTGAGGCCCGCTCAGGACCAATGTCAGGCGATACAACTTCAAGGGCAATATTTTCGGGCAGTCTCTGGTTCTGGATGCCTGGCTGAACTTGCTTGGGGCCTCATTTTCAGAGGAAATGAGCACTTACGCAGCGACTCAAGTAGGGCACCCAGAACAGGAGGCCACTTTTGAAAATATTGGCAACGACATTTTGTTTTATCTCTGCACTTCATGAGTCTTATCCCCAAGTCTTTCATGTTATGTTCTACAGTGAAAGGTCATCGTTTCACATCAGTCATTTTCAGTGGGATTTAATCTAGTTCTAAGTGAGACTAATCCACTGTGGTAAAGTTTGAAGAGCAGCAAGAATTCATTTGTTAAGACAGATCTGGGCTAATTTTTTAAATGTGGCTGACGATGCTCAGTCCTTAATTGTAGATGCCCAGCATGAAGTGTCTTCGGGTTGGTTCCAGAAATGCTGGACATCTAATCTCCGATTTTATCTGTAGGCTGCAAATGCTCAGCATCTCTGAAAAACCCTGGGATGTAGTAGGATTGGGGCGGGTGTTTGGTTTTTGTTTTTTTTACTTTCAGTATTTACTTAACATAAGTTGGGTTTTTTCGCTCTTACATGTAGAGCCTTTCTTTCAGGATGGTGCTCTGGCTTTTTCATGTTTTCCTGTTTATGCCTGTGAATTCTGGTTACTTTCCTTTGATTACATAAAGAATAAAACCACATTCTTGTATCTGGACAGGACTAGCAAACACTGTGGTCTGAAGCAGCTCGTGAAGAGTTAAAGCTGCTTTCAATTAGCTGCTGTGTTCCTGCCACTTAAAGAAACCCCACAACTGAGCATGCTTCACAGCCTCCAGTGCATATCCCTGAATCATTCTGGCAAGTGACAACACTGCCATAATCTTTTATTCAGACATAGTGCTTATTCTTCAGTGGACTCTGAAATGAGCAAGCACTTGACAATAGCACATTTTGCCAGAGAGTTCTGAGGATTTATCAGCTCATGTCTGTGCAGGATTTTGAACGTGCAAAAGGCTACTGTGTGTGAATGCTCAAATGGGTTTCAGTATAAAGACCTAACCTTTCCTGTGAGGGAGCAAGAGCTTCGCAGGTTTTGTACAAAATTTTGTTTTAAGGTTCTTCCGATGCTGGAGAATAGATACACAATGTACTTTACCACAGTTCATGGCATGAACCGTACTGCTTCTGAGCAGCACTCGGGCATTGTAGCCTTTCTCCATTCTAGGTTTTACCTTTGAGTTATGAGGGAGGTTCTTTGAGAGTAATTCAAGATTAATATGAAGTTGAAATATGACAAATAGTAGAATATTTTCACACACACTGTGACAGCCTAGAGGATTCTGTTGCTCGTTAAACTGTGGTGTATGCTTTGGCTAGAAATATATCATTGAAATTATAGTCCCTTGTGGTTTGGGAAAGAATCATCACACTTCAGCTACACCCACTCCTATCTCGTGCTCTGATCTAGTCATTGGTTACAACACCTTTCCTCCCTCATGTGCGCTTACCTCACTTTACTGGGGGGATGTGCTGCCAGGATTCTAACAATAAAAAATGAAGATAGTCCTAAGCCTGTGAAACAATCTGACCTTACAGCACTATCTGAACATCATGACCTGTGTAAGTGCCAGTCACAGTGTTTCCAAGCTCAGATGCCCACAAATTCTGTCTCTTTACCATACTCATCTCTACTTCCTTTGCTGTGATGTGGAAGCTGGTTAACCTCCCCCATCAACAGGTAGTTGCTTCTGTTCTCTCTCTGGTTTTCAGTGTCTTGTCCTCGAGACTTTTATTGTTTAACAGTTCCCTAAATAAAACACTTCCTTGCTGCAGAGAAGAGGGCAGACTGTTTGCTCCAGAGATGAGGAGGATGTTAGTGGCAAGGACTTTGTAGTACCACTGCTTTAGTTCCATGAGTGTCAGGAAGAGTGCTGCGGAAGGTGCGTGCTCCCTCACTGCTACCAGAACCACCAAAGGGGGAGGCATTCTGCCCTGGGGAAGGGCTGGCGATGGCATGGGGTAGTTTCCCTGTGGTGTTTCCCCTTGACCAGTGTGTAACTCTGTCCCCGCAGCTGAACATCAGCACGGGGGAGATGCCCTCTCAGACTACTTTGGTGTCCCCAGTGCCCCTGGGTGGAGCTGGGCAGTGAACTAGAACGGCATTTCAGCAGGGAGCTATTTGTGGAACATCGGTGCTGCCCAATAATCAGATATGTCTGTGGAGCGGAGCCACTGCCTTAGGTCATGGTGCAATTTTCAGTACCATAAGTTTCTCCATCTACAGATTCTTGCTGGGTGTGGTCACTTTGCCAACAACTCTTAGTCCTGCCTCAGGAGAGCAGTATTTCTGAGCTCCTGCCCGAGCTTTGCTGGGAATCGCAGAGCTCGGTCACGTCATGTACGATGCCTGGCATCCGAGCTTGGCAGGGGAACTGCAGATCCGGGTGGTGTTTTGCACCCCATTCAGCACTCTAGTAAAAGGTCTGCTGACACTTCCATTTCCTTTCCATTTTTATTTTTAAGGTGTTGTAACTCTGCTTATAAATATTGTAGCAGATTAAAACTGATTGCGTGATCTCTAATTGGTTTTTATTTGTACCTCTGTAGATCTGTGGAGCTGCTATTATGGCCGAAGATCCAGAGCACTAGCCGCTGTGCACGCAGGACGATATAGGTACTCTCCCACAGACTTTCTATGTGCGGAATGCAATCGCTTCACTTTCTTTAGGCTACAGTCAGACTGTCGACATGCTGCGTACAAGGTACAAGGTTGCCTTATTTTAGCACTTTTCCTTGCAGCTGTTGGATTTAGACACGTATCTGGTTTTAGAGCCGTGGGGTTACCTGTCGCCATGTGGATTCAAGGTTAAGAATTTTTGAGATGCTTTAGACTGAGAAATAGCCATTATACAGAAGCTTCAGTTAAAAAAACCAAAAGCATTTAATGAGAATGTTTTTGTGCCTGTGTAGATGTATCTACATCTATTTGGCAGATTAATGCAGATTGTCTGGTTCAGTGGGTGAATAACTAGTTTTAAAAATACTTTGTAATCGATTTCCCTCGGGACTCCGGAACTGCTGTACGAGACTAGAAAGCTTTTGGTAGACCCTGTGAATCCTCCGAACTGTTGGAACACTTCGCAGACTGACTGATCTCTAGTAAGATGTTACTGTAACAGCAAAGTTTCCAGACTGGAGAAGTGTATTGGGCATTCTGGATTGGCCCAACTCTCACTCTTCTTGCCGAAGTGTTAGATACATTAGTATTTATATCTTTACATTGAACTATGCCTTTGCAAGGACATGTTCCTGCTGTCCGTAGATAAAACTTTATCTTTGTAAAATCAATACAAGTTTTCCATTAATGATGATAATGAATTAGACTGATACTAGGGATCCAGTCTGTGAAGGTGTTCTAGGTCACTGCCTTCTCCTGGAAACAGTGAAAACAAAGTCCTGTTAGGAAAAAGGCACTGTTCAGCTTGCGGATACCTGTGTGCAACTGTGTGCTGCACAGCACTGCACAGAGCTGCTTCCAGAATGTTCTGGCCATCAGTTTGTAACTTGCTACATGTAATTCTTATCTTTCATGCTTTATTAGATATAATTACCATTTATTCTTATTTGTCATAATATTTATGTCCTTTAAAAAAATAGCAATATTCATCTAGTCCCTTTGGAAACTAACTGCAGCATTTATTTTAAGTGACATCAGGGCTTGATGCACAGAAGCCAGCAATGTTGGAGTTAAGGCTAAAAACTTTTGGCTGGCACAGCGGACTGGATTTATTCCACCGCAAAGCTGCAGGAGCGCTGGGGCTAAGGGGAGGAAATGTCCTGAGTGGGCCCAGCCTTGGGCGGCCGCCCCGGCGTGCGCCAACGAGCTGTCTGCCCTCTGCTTTGGGGTGAGAACAGAAGTGAGCTTGGTCGGTGCGGGTGCTGCGTGCCGCCGCTCTGCGGCCGAACGGTCCGAGCTGTGCGGCAGCTCCCCGTGCCTACGGCCATGTTTAGCTGCTGGCTGTGGGTTGCACAGGGAAAGTTAATCTGTGATCTCTCGAAAGAGATGAGTAACGCGGACGCTAGCGTTTCTGCTGGTGCCAGCGGCAGCGGTGTCCTTTGTGCAGCGCTTTGCCTTCGAGGTGGTTTTTATGTCAGGCCAGCACCCTGTCAATTTATGAGCGAAGAGCTCGGCTATTACCAACTAAAATACGTGGTAAAATTGAGTTTAGCTGCACCTCTTGGGCAAGGCGGCAGCACTGGCCCGCGCCCACCCCCCCACACTGTTCCGCAGGAGGGAGCCGCCGCCGCCGGGCCGCGGGGCCACAAAGAACAATGGCGCGGCGGCCGGGCGGGCACGTGAGCGCGGTGCGGCGCCCCCCGCCCCCC
>Ga0065711_1039430_pt1 | contig 17856 bp, 16 predicted proteins | sample Hoacrofraction12_FD_59098 | JGI IMG/M metagenome (GOLD analysis project Ga0065711, IMG submission 59098) | Hoatzin crop microbial communities from Cojedes, Venezuela - Epithelial fraction 12 v2 (version 2) | ecosystem: Host-associated > Birds > Digestive system > Esophagus > Crop | place...
TTTCAAGACCCGCCTGGACAAGGTCCTGTGCAGCTTGCTGTAGGTGACCCTGCTTCGGCAGGAGGGTTGGACTAGATGACCCACAGAGGTCCCTTCCAACCCCTACTATTCTGTGATTCTGTTTGCTTCAAAATTTCAGGGTTAACGTCAGCCTGAACAGCAGGGACTCAGAACAAATGCACGACTCCCTGAGGAAGTTCCCACTGATGGGGTAAGGCTGGCATCGTTCTGGCATCTGTTCTGAAGTCCCATCTCTGGTCCCACCTACTCCAACTGCTGAGCTTGTAACTGGCTTGGAGAGGAGAAAACCTAATGGAGAAATGCACTGAGAGCTCTGGGGAGACCTGAGAAGGGAGAAACCTCAGTCCTCAGAGATGGGGGTGTTGGAGCAAAAGCTGACTGAGTCACTAGCTAAGGCAGACACACACAGAACTCTTCCACCACCCAAAATCCCTCTTCTCCCATTATTCATTGTTCCTACAGTTTATTCTGAAAACGGTTGCACAGAATCAGGTTTCAACTGGGGAGACACCATGCATGGATGCAACTACAGGAATGGATGGAAGGGTTTATGAGCTATTCCCCCCCAGAGCCACCATCCCACCACAGGAAAACCCATGGGACACCGGGGACAACTCAGGGATGGAACCAACACAGATCCAGAGGCAAATACAGCACAGGGCTTGCCTGGGCAAGCAAGTTTCAACAGTGGCGCTGTTAACGTGCTCCAACAGAAGAACTTTGTGGGAGGGCTGGTGGCCTCCCCCAGCCATGCTGCCCACCCTTGTGGTGCCCACATGGTGTGGGAAAGCGAGAAGCCTCGTGGTCGCCCAGCCAGCAGGACTGCCCTCGGCCAGGCAGCGGAGAGCAGAGAGCCAGAGCTCTCAGCCGGGGGAGTCCCACCTCCACCTGGCTCAGAGGCAGCTGGGCAGCACTTACAATGGCAGCCTAATTTTGCCAACTTTATCTCTGCTTTACAACTGGAGAATTGAGACACGCACAGATGAAGCGTCCTCTGAAATCCAAAGCTGAGGCACTGCGCAGAACTGAATGCAGATCTCTTGATCCCAGCCTAATAACTTAAAACACAAGAATGTCTCCCACTCTCCTCCATCCAAATACCTCAGTAATCATTAAAGATTCAAAAGGGAGCAGGAAAGCCTACACGCCAATTAAATCCTGCTTCAGTAAAATATCATTTTTGTGATGGATGTGCTGCGATATCCCGCGCACTCCTTTTGCGGGGTTCTGCTTTTCATCAACTGCTGTAGCACGGAGTTAATGACACACAAGTTTCCACCCTTGTTAGGTTTTTGCTGCCTGGTTCGCTCACAACGGCTCCCCGTTTTTATTAGCAGTTTGATAACAAAGCGAAGCACTTGTGAAACTGGCCCCAAGCTCCGCTCGGTGAACTGTGAATTAACTGTAAATATAATTAGAGCCGAACCTCACACTCGGGACTGGGAGGAACAGGAGGTCTGCCCCAGAGCTGTTACTACAGCAGTACACAAGTCCAGGGCCGATAAAAATAGCAGCCCCAGCTAAAAGAGCAGAATTAATTACATCAACTGTTAAAACAAGCTACTCCGAGTGGCTGTTCCTCTGCTTCAAAATCAAGAGGAGATTCCTCAGTCCTTCCTGCACTGTTTGAGGAACAAGCCATGGTTTGAGCAGCCACAGTCCCCTCCTGCTACATTACTCGTTTCCAGGAGACCTGACTCCACGAAGCACCGCTCAGTCACAGAGAAAAATTAAGCCAAACTTTTCCAAGACAGATACCGAAACTGATTTTCAAAAGTAACCATCTGCACCCTTTTACAAAATTCCAGCCTTCTGGTAAGATGAAGAACACAGCCATCGTGAGCACCCACAGCCAGCCCCTCATCAGATGGCTGCCCATCCCCGACGAGGGGACCGGTGCTCACATAAGACAAGCAATAAAAGATGAGCAGGCCTGCAACAGAAGGGCATAGAAAGGTGTGAGCTGTGACAGCTGAAAAACCAAGATATTTTCAAGAAATGATGCACTGTTCACCCTGTTGGACTAGGGGGGACCTCAGCAGGCAGGAGGGAAAGTGATAACAGGCCAGCAAGGCCTGGAGGGGAACAGAAGCAGCTTGAACTGAGTGCAGTAAAGATCAGATGGAGTGATCCCAGAAGAGGATCCCTCAGGAAAACAGGGGCAATGGCCACAAGCCGGACTTTGGAAGAGTTAGTCTGGGGGTCAGAAGGTCCTCCCGCAGAGGGAGCACAGGGACAGACCTGGAGGAATCCCCATCCAAGGGGGAGTTTGGGGCTCAGCAAAGCCACTGCTGCCCTGACCTCGTGTGGGCAACAGTCCTTCTCTAAACAGGACACTGGGCTGGAGGCCTCCAGAAGATCCTTCCAACCAACCTTTCTACGAGAGCATGGGATATCACCTGTGTGAGATTAAACAAGATGCATTTGGTAAGGGTGGGATGTGGGAAAGCACAGGTCATGAAGAAAAGGAAGAGCAGGAGGCTGCAGCCCTGAGGATGGCATGCTGTTCTACCAAAACAGCTTTTCCATGAGAACAGTCTGATCTTTCACAGGGCAACAAGCTGAGACCTGCAGCAAAGGGGCCGCACTCAGCCAGCACACGCACCCCTTTCCCACTCAAGCCGAGGACGGAGGCTCAGGACCCTCCGCCATGGGGACGACCGGCACAGAGAGCCTCCCACAACCCAGGCACGTCCTCCAGCCTCCCCATGCCATGGCAGAGGCATTTCCCACCGCAGGGGCTGCAGCCACAGCAGGGCATACCTTGGGCTAACGCAAACAAAAGCAGGACACTGTACCCATCCACACATTTCTGACTTAAATCCATGACCGTAGAGGCAGGCAACATGCCATAAATCGAACAAAAATCCTCGTAACATAATGTCTCCTTGTGTTGCCTTCTCCCATAAACAAGCAAGATTTATGCATTCCTGGGGCTATTAACAAGAGCTATTTGTCTTTATTTCTGCATGTAACTAATGGAGACACCGGCAACATTGATGAGCCTCTTGGGATTAATTACTAAAGCTGTTTTCAAGGGGGTATCTACAGACTTGGTTTCCCTCATACTAAAGGCAATGTCAAGCATTTTTCAAAGCATAGGATGAAATTTCATTTAAGAGACCAATGGCCCATGTGAGTGCAATCATTACCAGGCTCAGATACGGTCTAGCAAAACATTACAAGTGTCCAGAAGGTTGACGACTTTCTCAAGTTTTCTTTAATTACTTCATTTTACATCTATTAAAGCAGCATGGCAAAACAAATCCTACAAGGCCAAAAAAAGAAAAAAAAAAAGCCAGTGGGTCCATACGGGTCCACTCTGACTTGCTGATGGCCTGAACTGAGGTGGTTCTTTTAGGTACTCATTTCAAACCAGCCTGGAGAACCTGGAATTCAGGACCATCCCCTTTCCAGGGAGGATCAAACAGATACGGGGTGGGTGGGGAATCTAAAAACCACCATGGTCCTAAAATAAATCAAAGGGTCAGCAGGGCTTCGGACCCTACAGTCTCACATTTTCTGTCGGTTCGTCTTCCTACTGAGTGCCCACCCTGGGGCACAGAATAACCAGACAAGGGGTGGGAGGACAAGGACAGACCGGAAATACTGGAGACAGCTTAAACTTTGTAAATATGAGCTTTCACCAAGACGACACAAACAGAAATGAGTCATTAACTTAATTAATTTTATGAAAAAAGTTGAATAAAGGTTAATAGAAAATTAGTCATCGTTCCTTAGGTTTTTTTCCTACCCATCCTACATAATTTAATTAAAACCGTGCTATGGAGTTCCACACGATGACTAAAAATAACCTCTCATTTTCTATTAAACTCCTTAGGTTTGTACAGGAATTCTTACAGAATCTTATTAAATTTCTGTTTACCTCTGCTACATTTCATTTCTATTCTATGCATCTTTTCCTTAAGTCCAAAAGGATTTCATGATGGGGGTGGCTTATTAAATAAATATTCTTTCCCATGGCGTGCAGTCCAAACTGTAAATTAACATTAGATCAGTGCAGGAGAACATCCACAGTGTAAAAACTCTGTTAAACTGTAAAAAGCAACAGTAAAACTCTGTTAAACTGTAAAAAGCAACAGTAATAGCTTTGCCTTTCTGAATGGGAGACAAAAAGACAGTTGAAAAGCTCTTTTCTAGCTATCACTGCTGTAACTTTGCTGAAGAAAACAGGGATAAGAAGGTTGGTATGGCTGTTGTTGGGGCTTTTTTTTCCCCTGCCTTCTTGGTATTTTAATTTCACAGTGGCGCACGCAAGCATACAGCCCATAGCAACTCAATCGCTCAGCAGGCTTGCCGAAAGCTGAGAATGTTTTCTCCCACTTTTCTTATGTTGCTGTGGAGCTACAGTACAGAGCTCTGTAGCATTTATTAAAACAAGGCTAGGTTGCTTTACAACAGGTAGGATATATCCAACAAAACCAAAAAAGGAGCCAGAGCTTGCAGGCGTATGAAACCTATTCAAAATGGCAGAGAACAGCTCTAATGTCCTTACATTACATTACATTACAGATACATCTTAGAATCATAGAATGGTTTGGGTTGGAAGGGACCTTAAAGATCATCTGGTTTCAGCCCCCCTGCCATGAGCAGGGACATCTTCCACCAGCCCAGGGTGCTCAGAGCTCCATCCAACCTGGCCTTGAACCCTGCCAGGGAGGGGGCAGCCACAGCTTCTATGGGCAACCTGGGCCAGCGTTTCACCACCCTCATGGCGAAGAATTTCTTCCTAATATCCAATCTAAATCTGCCCTCTTTTAGTTTACAGCCCTTCCCCCTTGTCCTGTCACTGCACACCCTTGTGAAAAGCCCCTCTCCATCCTTCCTGTCGGCCCCTTCAGGTACTGGCAGGTGCTCTAAGGTCACCCCAGAGCCTTCTCCTCTCCAGGCTGAACAGCCCCAGCTCGCTCAGCCTGACCTTGTAGGAGAGGTGGCTCCAGCCTTCGGATCATCTTCGTGGCCCTTCTCTGGACCCGCTCCAATCTTGCTGTCACTCTCGCTGAAAATTTGATCCAGCTAAATTCATTCCGCTGTTTCTGTGCTTGGTCCATCTACGCTAAATTTCTGACTAAATCTAGACAAGTCAGAAGCCCAGAAAGGCCTGTACAATATATCTGGGTTTGTCTACTGACATGAAGGAACTGCACAGACCTGTTTCTGGGTTTTTTTCTGGAGCAAGTGACCAGCAATCCTCACACCCAGCACCCACCCTGCTGCACTTCTACTGCACAAGTAGCAGGCGTCGCGTTTTGAAACTTGCATGTCAAGGCCGCTCACGTAACAGCCTGCCAGCACATCTGCTAGCGCAGGAATCCACATTAACAGAGCCAGCAACAAAAGTAGTGGTGGCTGCTCCTCGCCCAGCAACGCAATTGCGCGCTGCCGCAAAAGGACAACGATGCAACAGCAAGGAACCAGCTTTGGGGCTGCAAGATCCAAGCTTGATGCCAACCGCCTCCTGTGTAACTCTGGTCAAAGAGTATAAGCTTGGCTTCACTAAGCTAGGTTTGCTGAAGCCCTGCAGACCTTAGTGGGACTTACGTGCTTAAATACCTTATTGCACCTTATTTTTTTCCATGCTGCTGCTTTCACCCTGTGGGAATACACATCAGCACTTCCCAGGGAAGATGGGAGATGAAGAGTCACCTGTAAACACCCAAGCGCACAAGCTCACCTGGGACGGGAGGCAGACCTGGCACAGGGCACACGTCCTCACCATCAAGGCTTAAAAAACCGCCAGCCTACAAGGGCAAAAAGAGGCCCCCCCAGGAGCCATGCCAAGGTCTTTCCTGGCCCATGGCCACCTGCCTCTGCACAGCAAGATTAATGCATGGGCAGAATATGCCGTTTTGAAACTAATTGCACAACAAGAAAAGATTCTTTAATATCATGCAGCCGATCCTAGGGGGAACAATTACTAGGAGATAAAAAGAACAAGGCAAAAAAAAAACCAAAAAACTTGTATGCAGAAGATAGATTTGCACAGTTTCTACATTTCATTACGAAAGCCTTCTGTGGGTTTGACAGTCACCTTGAGCAGCACTAAGGAGGGAAGGGTGGAGTCAGTAAACATTCAGGAGCCGTAACACTGCAGTTCTGCCCTCAGGTAACTGTGCTGCCATTAAAGGCCAAATCTAATAAGAAATCATTCTGGCTTCCAAGCCAGAAAGCCTTCAATAATCAATTAAACTGTGAGATAAGACTGCAGCTGCTTCCATGTTCCACTCAAGTCTGGGGCCCTCATCAGTCTTCTGAGACCCACACGCATCAACGCATTGTTGTCAGGGCCCTGTCTGTCACCCCTAAAGACTGTGACTGAACACCAGCGCCCTGAGCACGCAACAGGAACCAGCCCTTATTTTTCTTTGCAAACCCAAGCGAAGGTCTGACTAAACCAGTTTGTTCCCTGAGAATGGGGCAGAAGGACTGACCATACACTTTTTTATTTTGGAGGAACACTAAATAACATGAAAAGGGCTTGTATTCTTTAAGACCCAGACTGAAAATCCCAGCTATTATCTGTATGCAAAGGACCTTACAGCAGGTGTCTAACTGCCATGGACTTGGTTCCCCCACAATTTTATTGCCACTGAACCTTGCCTATCTTTCCATCCTAACAACAGATTTTCTTTTCTGAATGGAACAGAATAATTCCTAATTTGAATTCCACTGCACAACAGAAAGAGCCTGTAAAATCTTAAAAATAAGCCAGTTCCCTCTAGCAGAATAGAAGATATATTAAGCTTCAGGACTGTATAGAGCAGAACATAAAATTAAAATAACAGACATCATAGAGTTTGATAGCATCTTCCAATCTCAAAGATCTCAAAATACATTACTAACTGCAACAGCCATGGCTCTGTTAGACAACTGCACATCTCTAAAGTGAATCATATATTCAAGAGAGGAGTTTAAAAGTCTTTATGTAAATGGGAAGTACTTTGTTGATCCACGAAACGCTACCAGCTCTGGGAGGGAGCACAGCAGCACTACACAAAGGTCGTAACATTCACCATAGGTGTGCCTGTTACTCCAGCTCAGTTTAGACAGCAAGAGTAAATTAGCATTTACTCTCTCACCAGCAGAGAAAGATCATCCCATAAATGTATTTTCATCAGCTTTATGTATTTCAGGATCTTCATTTTCTTTGCTCTCCCCAGTACGTAATGCCTAAAGAACATATTCTGTGGTTAAAAATTGGTATTGCTATAAAGCAATGTAATAATAATATCCTTTTTCAAGACAGCTCCCACAGGCTTCTCACTAGATAGTTTAATCGAAAATGATAGTTAATAGTTGCCTCAGTGTTTTCATTAGTGGTTACTTTTTAAGTTTTAGTTTTTATGAAGATAAAAAGAAAGGAAGCTCAATCTGTTCTAAAAAGTTTCTGAAGTCCCCAGTTCAGTGTTGTTGATTCAAAGCACTGTTGTTTTTTTTCAAACTCTTCTTTCTTTTTTTATTATGTGCCTTTTAAGAATAAGCTTGGTTTATCCTTTATCCTCTTTCTGCAGACACAGAAGAGTCAGATCTATACTCAATATCCAACTTCCACAAAGAAAAACTCATTCTAACAGAATTTTTTTTTTTTTTTAATGCAAAACCTAGAATTCAATTTTTAGGTCTCTCAAATACCTCCCGATGCTGATAAACAGGAATATAATCCAAGCAAAATAAGTGTCTTGAATCCTCACAGCTAAATTCCAATTTCTGTGCAAATTTCAAACATTGCCCTCCAGTCCCAGAGTTACACATTGCACATGCACATAGTAAAGGCAGTGACCCGATTTGTTCTGCCAAGTATATAACATGTCATAAAATATCGCCAAGGAAAAGCACAAAATTAGCCATTCCAGCACCTTTGGAATCAGTGGCAAAAAACACAGGACCCTCCCTAGCCGCCAAGCAGGTCTCTACACCTTGAGATTTTCTTTATGAGAGCTTGTTTTACAAGTCATTAATCTGTCAGCATTTGTACAGTATTTCGTAACTCCAGAAGAGCAGCGAACGAAGGCGTCTTCAAATCAAAAGCCCCAAGACTTCCCACCCATTGGAACCCGCAGAAGACAGCTGGCTTTCTCCTAAATCTCCACCACAGCACAGCAGTGCCCTCAAGCCCGTACATCAACTAACGGCATTCAAAGCCAGAGGATGGGTACACCTGACTTTCCCCGCTCAGCGATAAGCACCCTCTCCTTTTCCCATGATAAGAGCAGACTACAACAGGGGAAAACGTCACGCTGAAAAAATCTGGTTGAAGTCAGAGACATTGAGCGCTTGAGCATCTGTGAAGTCATTGCAAGGATCCTCCGACAGCAAAGAAAAGGAAAGCGGCATCCTGCAGGAGTGAGCTTGACTCCTGAAGTTAGACAAGCTTTGGAAGACCCAGTCCTTATGCAGCCATCCCGAGAGAAACCAGCAGCTAAACTTTGCCATGTTTGACTGCAGGGAAAGAAGCCCTCCCTGAGCAGAGCCTGTCAGATTTATCATTTTCTCTGCTTTCCATAAAACTTTGCACCACAAAAAAACAATTTTTTATACAAAATTTTTTTAAAGGAAGCTAACTGTGAAAGCTCCTAAAATAGCCACTAATCCCTAACCAGTCCCAGAAAGCAATCTACCCAATGCCCACTTGCACCAGAGAGACCCGATTCTGCATTTTCCTTTGACTCCAACTCCTGCTCGCTGTCATGGGAGTAAGTTGGGCAACACAACAAGAGACACAGGCTGCAGACTGGAGACACGTGAAGCCAGAGAAATCCAAGCCAGGCTGGATGCACGATGCGGAAAGCCCTTCCTGTGGGAAAAGCACCAACTTCATTTGTTAACCCCGTCCTTGAGAGCGGCAGCACAAAATAGCCCAGACCTACCGAGGAAACACCCCCTGCCAGGAGGGGACGGCTCGTGGTAGGTACAGAGGACTGGGGGGGCATATTGTCACCACTGCGATGGCATTTCCTACGTGGGCACAGATAATTACCTAACTGGAATTTCATACCTACTTGAAATGGATTTTAGCTTTTGTTATGCCCTTTGCCATTCGTGTGCTGTAGCTACTTTCTGTCCAATTTACTACAGCACTACAAATATGACTGGAACCTTCAAAACCGTCATCGTGACGCTGAACCAACCCTGTGTGGAGCGGGCCTGACACCACCGCCTAAGACAGCTCTAAATTGCCTGGCTGAAACGATAATTCCCTTTGCTAGGAGAGGGGCACTATCTCATTGGGAAGAAAAATTGATTTGGGCGAGGATTTGAAACGCTTCAGCTTCATTTAGACTAATCCCCCTAACCACCAAGATAAATCCAGTTTAGCAGACCCCGCCCCATCCCTCCAGACGGGGCCTTGCACCGCACGTTGATCCAAGGAGGAAACACTTGTTAACTTTCTGCTGAAATACAGTATTAAAAACATCTGAGCTGGCAACTGAGAGTATCTTTCAAAAGACTGACCAAAAGCAGGACAAAACTTGAGATGTCCCGAGTCATCCATTGCTTACACATCCGGCAAGGCAAAGACGAGAGCACGTACCACCTCAGAGATGGCTTTTTTCTGGATTCAGAGGATACTCTTGTAACCGAGATAGGAAATAAAATCCAATTGCCACATGCCACAAACAACGGCTAATTGTCAGCTGAAATAAACGGGAAAATGCAGTTTCTGCTCCCACAGCCATGACCACAACTGTTGCCATCCCAAGACAGGACACAGCCCTCAAGGTAATCCCTGGGAGTGGTACAGAAACACCACCCTCACGATGGTGTAAGCAAAGTCAGCAAATTACTTCTAAGGACTTTATGGCCTCAAGATAACCAGAAAAAAAGAGAAAAGGAGAAAAAGAAATACACCTCATTTCACTTGCGTGTACTCTGTGTGTTCCTATACACCATGCAGGCTTCATATTACTGTGTGCATGTTATTATCCCGGGTTACACTGGAAACTGCTGCCAAGGTAACATGGATAGTAACAAAGAGCAACCAAGGGAAAAAACGCCACCAGGAAGATGATGCATTTCCTCAGGTGATATTTTCATTCCCCCTCTTATAATTTATTTCGTTATTAACACACCAAATATTGGATTTGTATAATTTGACTTCTTTTGCATTTTTGAAGAATTAAGATCAGAGTTTTTAATAGCTCTGCTAAAAGAAAAAAAATCTCATTAATGACTGAAGACGAAGTGCTCCGAGATTTCTTACATGAGGGACTCTCCAGAGGAGACATATTTGTGTGAGTCAACAGCATATGTCACTCTCGAAAAACAACGCGTTTGAATGAGATTTTTTCTCTGCTCGTTTTAGTTAATGAACAAACAGAACAGATCTTCAGCGCATCTTTTCAGAAGGATGCACGGTAAGGCACAGGTTAAGTTGGTTTTCAAACTTCACCATGACAGGCAGAGAATTTTCCAATACCCGTATAGATCTGGGGGGATCTATACCAGTCTCCATTCTGGGAGAATGGCTGCACAGGGCAAACAAAAGGATTTATTTCCCTTTTTACGATAAGATGACAATTCAGGAGCCTAGCAAATCCTTAAAAAGAAGTCTCCAGCGGATGGACGCAAACAGAAATGAGCCTGGGCACCTCTGCTGCTGTTTTGCCAATCACATTTATATACCTAGCCCAGATCAGCAGAGGGAAAATTGAGCTCTTTCAGAGGGCCAGATGGACTCTCAGTCTCAGGTGCTGACAGTTTTCATTTCTTAACTGCTTTACAAATGAATGTGGATGTTTAGGATGAATTTCCATTTTTATACAGCATATGAGAATGACCTTTCCGGGTACAACTGTCTCCCAAAACAAGCCGCTGCTTGATCATGGCCCCAGCTCATCCGAGAAGGCTGAGGACAGTAAAGACTTGCCAGGGGAGCACTTGGGACAGGCTGCCGCTTCCCCAGCCTCTCTCCAATCTGTGTGCATCGAGTCAGGTCCCTCGGCTTTCACGGTGGCCCTTGTACTGCTGCTATTATTATTACTGTTATTTTTCCCGAAGCAGCACCAAAAGATGATACAATAGGAGGGAGGCGAGGTGAGCTTTAGTCTGCATTACCAAACGCTAACAGAATTACCCACGTCCCGACCACACCATGGTACCTTTGTAACTGGAAGTGATTCACGAGTCCACAGGAGCTCAACTGGAATTTAAATTCGCAGAGGAGGCCTTTGGGCTGACAGAAAGGAGAGGAGGAAAAAAAAAAAACTCAAAATGGATATGTTTGATCTGAACGCCTCAGAGAGACAGATATTGAACTCCACAGCGCTATATTTAGACTCACTTTTCAAAGGATAAATGCACTTCAAATTCTCTTCATTAGGTCCCATTCTTCAGCAGCGGTTTATTCTGCTAAAAGCAAAACTGCCATGCCTTGGATAGGAGCGTGGTGGCCCCTCTTCCCACGTGGCACAGGGAGCTTGATGGTCCCTTCCCCACCTCAGAAATGCTCCCACAAAGGCAGGGGAAGAGGATACCCAGCCCTTGAGCTGAGAAGTATCAGCACACACGGGGTGGAAAACCCCATCCAGCTGGAGACTGACCCCATGGCTGTGCCCCTCGCCACCGGGCACAGACACGTGGGGTCAAAGCAGGACACGATACCTCCGAAGTGGCCGACTCCTTTGCAGCGATTAAACAGAGAACCACAACGCCCTTGTTAGATGACTAATTGTTAGACAAGACACATCCCACGTGTGGCATGCTCCTCAGCATCACCAGGCCAAATTCAGCACGCTGCGGGGAGCAAAAGGCATCGCTCCCTTTTGGCTACCTGTGAAGGGCCACGTGGCAGCGACCTAGGGACGGGTCTTCGCTGCAGGGCCGAGCCAAGCTGCCTCTCCAGTCCTGTCCCCTCAGCAAAGCTGCTGAGCATCCACCTGGAGCCCGGGGGCCCTTGGGGACGTGGCGTACGGGATCACTGCTGACACGGCAGCTCATGCCTTGCTCCGAATGCGGGTCAGCTCCTTCGAGCAAGCCTCGCTGCTTGCCAAAGGCAAACACAGCACCCCGTGGGCTGGATCTGTCCCACCAAGAGCCCTGAGGGGACATGATGAGGCTCCATGCTGCCGCAGCTCACAACAGCCCCAAGGCCAGACGGAGCAACTGCCTCCCAGCTGCGAGGTGCCACACAAGAGCCTCCGTCACCAACGTTCGTACTAAACTGCAGCCCAGAGAGTTGGTCAGCTTCAAGCAGCGCATCCGATTTGAACAAGCCAGGCGTGACCCAGAGGGGCAAACGCTGCTCACTGCGGACGCTCCTCCAAACGCTGCAATAACGCGTTTTACAGAGAGTGATCCCCACGCTCTAAGTCAGCTCAGTTTTAAGAAGCCACACACTTCAAATGCCTCTGACAAATACTAAAATGAAAACTCGGTCACACTGCACTGTGACTACTGTGAAGCGCTGTTAAAGAGAAGCTAACGTTTGTTTTCAAATACCCAGTGTATATTTGAAAGACTTGAAACTGTCTCCAAAGTATTAAATAAATGTTGTGTGTTTACTACGTGCTTGTGCGTGGAAAATGAAAGTTATCTGACAACCATCTCCAAGTACCAGTATTTTACCAATATTCTACCAATATCATTATATCAACATATAATGAGTCTCCCTGGGCTTCAAATCATGTTGAAAAGTAAAATTAGAAAACAGAGAAATGCTAAACAGTGCTCTTCGAGACACAGAGTAAATGCAAAGTATAAAGCTAGTATTTTATTCCCTTATCTCCATTTTGTTCCTAGCAGATCACGTTGCCATTTTAGTCAATCTCTCTAGACAAAATGACACAGAAAGCAGGAAAGTTTGTGCCAAATGCAGAATGACATCCATAAATTTATGAACTAACTAGACTGACATTCAATGCAATGCAAAGTGTTTTGCCAATCAATAGCCATGAGCATCAATTCCCCACGAGCAGCATTCCTGTGCCGTCAGCCTCCCACCAGCAACAGGCGATGCCATTTTCTGCTTAAGTTCACGATCACTGTAACCTCCCCTAATCAATGATATCGGCAGGTCCGCGAGATCGAAATCCAGCAAGCGCAGCGCTGAGGCAGCAGGCGATGCAAAATGGATGTGCGGTAACGACAGCACCTGGGGTCCGCAGCGCTCCGGCAGTGTTGCTTAGCAATATAGCCCGGGCATGCCCATCCTTACGCTGCTGCCTACGCCCAGGGAGGAGAGAGATTTCGACAGCAATCAAAACCCTGACGAGGACAAGCAGGAGGAATAACTGCGTGCAAAAGAAATAATAAGTGCTCTGCCTTTTCTATGTGATTTACAAAAATTTAACTCCGAAACCGCCGTAGCATCACAGCAAGCGGATGGTGCTGGTTAATCAAGGCGATGCCTTGCTTTCCCGGCTGGCGTCCCAGTGACTGCACGGCAAAGCGTGCTGTCCCCCCGAAAAGCAGCCTGCGCTGCGAAGCCGAGTGCTCGGGCACATCCACAGCCATCTGCGACCGGTAGCATACTTGTCTTTTACTCTCTGCTGCTACTTTGCAACAGAAAAAAAGTCTCCCCGCCACCAGAAAGCTTTGCTGGGATCTCCATTCGGGATGGATTAACGACACCAGAGATTGATTCAAGGCACTGACAGCTGTGACAAATGACAGCCATCATTTTTAAGGGCTGCAATGCCATATGCCGGACATGACAGGCAGGGCTTTAGAGCGGTGCTCTGGGCTGCAAGAAGCGGCCCGTGCTGTGCCTGCGAACGGGGCAGAGAGGGACCCGTGCTGCCTGAACCCTTACGCCAGAAGAGATGCTGCTTACACTTAAATAAAATGAGCTATATTACCTGCAGTAATTGCCTCACACAGGAGAGACTGTAAACAGCAGAGCAATAGCAACTGAACAGGTTGTTTATTTTTTTTGATTACTCTTCACATTAAGCCCTTCAATTAAAGATTTAATTCAGATTTATTAGACATTTATTAGGTGCTAAATTCACGCTGATTATTACTAAAAGTGACCTGCAATATGTGTAACAATCTTCAGTTTCTACATTGTTCCCAAATACTCCCAAACAAGGGCACGGAAGAAAAACCAGCTTCTACAATCCCTTTTCAGCATCTGCTGCAAACAGCAGGTTTCTGCTCGGCGACTTGCCCGGTTTGCTCAGTGCCGGTACCTTCACCCCCCCAGGAGCTAGAAATCCCCAGCTGGGGCCAAGTAAATGGTCAGCAGCAGTACGATGGATTCGGCATCCCTCTCGAGCACGTACGAGAGATGCCTCATAGTCAATGACTGCAAATCCCTCTGCGTCAAACACTGTCAGAGCAGTTAGATCATAAACTAATAACTGTCAATCTCCATTTGTTTGCAATGCTGCAAAGAGGGTTTTCATAATTCTCTTAGAGATACAAAGCAGGCACTCGGATTTTGCTTTAAATGAAAGCACACGATAATGCTAGCTGCTGGTAAACCTCAAAGACAGTATTTATACAGTATCAGAAACATTTGCAAAGACAGGAAAGAAATGCCTTTGGGCTGCAAGACCTTAAAATCTACAACCCATATCCTGCAAACTTTTATGCCGCTGCTTAAGCACGCTGCAGGATCCGTGCCCATCAGTATCGCAATCACTCCAACAAGGCCACACTTGTGCAAAGGAAGCCATGAAAATTTGACAGTGTATTATTCTTTTTCTTACGGACTTTTCTTCTTTTAAATTTAGAGGAGGATATATTAGATCCAGAAGCTAAAGTCTCCAGCTTGTACAGAAGAAGCACAGCACAAGCTGCACACTAAAACTCCTTGAAGCCCTTTCCTAAGCAGAAGGCGAGGCAGCGTGGCTCATTTGTTGCAAAGGATCGTGTTCTTCCAGGTACCAGGCGGGTACCACTCTGTCCTTACATTTCAAGCACCAAAACCTCCTGGAAAACAAATCTGGCTTGCGCCCATGTGGTCCCAGACCTTCGCCTTCTGCTGCTGCTGGAGGTGGATCGGCAGAGGCGCTGCTGCGACATTAACAAGATATCTCTGAGTGAATTCCTAATACCTCCAGATGCCAACAGATCTCCCACTCCCCTGGGTCCAAGCAAGACTGTCCTGGAGAGAGAGCAGCGACAAACAGGGATTTGCTGGGTGGCTGCACGGACCTTCCAAAGGAAGCAGTAAAACCAGCAGCATCTGCAGACTCCTGGTGCATTTTCACGTACCTCGATGACCCGAGCAGAACTTGCCAGTTCCATGAAAAGCCAAGCGAGTACTTCTCAAATCCCACCTGAATGTGGGCAGATTAATAATGGAGAAATGAAGAGGAGGGAGAGCACTAGAGGGGAAAACCAATGCCCGGAGGGGTGGAGATATTCAACCCCAGACTATTTAACCGGCAAGAGAGGTCAGACAAGTAGCCAAGTCTATCAAGGCTTCATGCCTCTAGCTATATAAAGTATAGATAATCCAGAATATTCACCACTGCTTTCATTGCTCATCACACAGAGGGCAACTCACTGTACCCAGGGGAAGGCACATAAAATGAGGTTGAGTCAAGCAGGATGACCAGCTCAGCCCTACACCCCGGCCCCGGCCGCACGCTGCCGGGACGACTCCCAGGCAGGGGCGTGCGGGGCTGCACCACACGAGATGCGGGAGCTAAAGGCACTGGCAGGGACCACAGTTACTGCACATCTCTGCCAGTTCCCTCTGCCTGCGGAGCACGGATAACTGTGCTTAGCGTCGTCTTCCTGCAGATTGCAGAGCGCTTTTAAAAAGAACCAGGTGTGGAAAAGCGCTGGTGGAAAGTACCATAGAGAAAAAACCCTCTAGGTGAAAACCTGAAGTATAGCAAACTTACTAAAACAGGATGCAGCCTTTCAGCTACACCAACCCTGCAGTTTCTCTTCTCCCCTGAAGTTAAATTGAGGCAATTTTCATGAAGACGTTAAATTGGCATGAAAAACTAAGAACGAACAACAGTTTGTTTCTGTTTTGGAAATTCTTCTCTCCTGGCCTCTTCAGATTTCTTTCCAGTATCCAGCATCTTTCAATTTACCTTCAGTGTTACCACACATCCTCACTGAAAAGAAAATAACATCAGTAATAATTCAGTCCTCATTTCAGGGTCACTTAAAGGAGATTTCAGCTGCCCACCATGATGCAGCTGAGGACTCCAGATTATTCATCTCTTGGTCCTGCAGGTGCTGTTTTAATGAAACTAAAAAAGTGCCGGTCTAATGGAGTGTTTCTAAGAAGGAGCTGAGAGACTGTGGACAGGACAGTAGAGAGGGTACAAAGCAAAATGAGATCATCATAAGGGGGCAAAAAAACCTAAGAAGGATATGAAACCACCTCTGTTAAATGCAAGGCAGAATTCTGTTGTGCTGAAAATACTCACTGGCTGTTTTCCCAGGTAAAACGCCATTGCTTGAAAGAAAGAGTCAATTACAGCCTCAAGGAACCTCCCTGCCGAGGCAAAAACGTTATTTCAGACGATGTTTTGAACCCTCTCCATGATTAGAAAAAGAGAAGAGAAAGCTGCCTCCGTGTAGAGCCAACACCTTGGAAATACAGGAAGATTCAGGTGCATTTTTCACCAGAGGCTGGCAAAGGCGAGACCATCACACCCTCTGCTCCTAGGTGCTCCAGCTCCACTATGGAGTAAAGCAACACAGCCCAGTGGGCTCAGCGTTTGGCATGTGGACTAAATACTTCGGAGGAACCTGCAGGGACTCTCCTCAACTTGTTCTCCCTGAGACATCTGCCGTTTTCATTTTCGTCTCCCTCCCTACCTGGGACCACAGGCTCCTGGAAAGCCCCATCCGCAGCGGGCAGCCCCGGACGATGGGGCTGTCTGAAGCCACAGAGTTCTCTTTGTGGGCTCAGAGAGCTCCCAGGCTCAAGGGGAGACAGCCAGGCTGTCAGCATTAACTAACCCCACATCAGGTCTTCTCCAAGGGTTTGGTGAACCTACACATGCACGCAGTGACCAAAATCCTGGTGTTGGGGTGTGAGAGAGGAGTGCTACTGCCCTTCATTCCATCACAGCAGATCAGGGCTGTAAGCCCATCAGGGGACCCCCGGGCAGATTTGATCAGCTTTTGTTACAGAGATTATAAAGGCCTATTTTATCAAAGAGAAGGAGAGAAATATCTATATATACACACACACACCTCTCTATAGTGTGTATGTAAGCACTTCCCAGCTTCCAAAGCAGAGGATGACAGCATGTTTTCATATAGCACATCTGAAGAAAAGGTCTTGTATCAGTGCTATGGCAGAGAAAATTTCATTTTGAAACTAAGGAGAGGGGGGGGAGAGCATGCATACTTTGCTCCTTATCACATCTGAGGAACTTAACTATAGTGACGAGCAAGATATAAAAACCTCAGACAGCAAAGTGATGTTCTGGAGACCACGATATGCAGAAAAACTCCTGCAAGCCCTTGTTAAATGTTCCTACCCTCCTACCCTACAGCCTATACCTCCAGGGTGCAATTTTCAGGAGACAGAAAGATTTAATGCCGCCTTGGTTGAAATAACCCCCTGGATTCTTGCTGCAGAGACTGTCATGACAGCGTGTTCCTCTGGTTTATTATATTAATAAGCAGAGTCATTGAGCACTCAACACGATGTGGCTATTTGACTTGCACACAACTGTGTCCCCAAGCTGCGGCAATACACAGGCTGCCCCCTGCCCCTCCTTGCAAAAACACTTCATTATTTCGAGGCAAAACATCCGCAGCTCCTTACAGACGCGGACGCACGTGCAGCAGGTTGCCACGAGTGCGTGCAGGCAGGGCCCGAATTTGCCCCCAGTCGCCTCCGCTTCCCCCCCCCCGCTCCCTGCCAGGCTCCTGGGGATGCCCCTGAGC
>Ga0065711_1006276_pt1 | contig 17853 bp, 10 predicted proteins | sample Hoacrofraction12_FD_59098 | JGI IMG/M metagenome (GOLD analysis project Ga0065711, IMG submission 59098) | Hoatzin crop microbial communities from Cojedes, Venezuela - Epithelial fraction 12 v2 (version 2) | ecosystem: Host-associated > Birds > Digestive system > Esophagus > Crop | place...
ACCCGCCTGGACAAGGTCCTGTGCAGCCTGCTGTAGGTGACCCTGCTTCAGCAGGAGGGTTGGACTAGATGACCCACAGAGGTCCCTTCCAACCCCTACTATTCTGTGATTCTGTGATTCTGTAATTCCTTATTGAAAAGAACAGAATGATAGCTGCTTCTTCTGTGACTGTCTGCTCCTTCATGCAAAACTTTTTCATGTTTCATCTGTTGGATGACTGCTCTCTTGTTCTTTGGGGTATGCGGTTCACTTGCAGTCACCCAGGCACATGCAAATGAAATGTGATTGGGGGAAGATACTTCATATAGAGTTGCAAAACAGGACAGAAGAGAAAGGGGTAGGAGTCTGTGAAGTCACTGAAGATCTCTTTGGTAACCCAAAGGTAGAAAACTGAAGGTTGGGATGAAGAGGAAAAAAGTGGATGTTTAAAATATATTGAGAATTGCAATAATTTAATATGAGATTTAGGTCATAATGTAATGCCTTATTAACATTTGAAGTAGAGTATGCTTCTTTAAATAATTTCATTATTAAAAACTATATTTAAAAATCTTGCTTTTTCCTACTAATTATTTGTAAATTTAGATACAACCAATCAAATTTTGCACTTTTTTTAACTGTGACAATAACCAAACATGATAAAGCATAACAATTTCCAGTTTAAACAAAAACAACCCCATCCTGTAATGGCAGAGCTGAAACAGAAATGTTGGAAGTTTAACATTTGGTGGTAGAGTTGCTTTTGAGGACAGTTTTCTTTACAAGAATTTAAAAAGACTGTTGATTGATTTTACAAATTCTTAAGTAGTGCTATTTCTAAAAACAATCTCATGCAAAGGTTTAATGGAGCATTTGGTGAGTGCTTATGTTGTTTAAATATTTTTGCAAATCCCTTATTCAGAGTATTGTAACAAAAACAAGGGATTTTGAGGTTTTAATTTCTTGTACAATCAACAATCTTTATGTAACTTTCTATCTTCTCTTTAATGTAAAACCTGAGAAGTGCAGTAGACCTACAGTCAAGGAGGTAAACATATATCCACTTTGAGATGCCGTATGCACTTTACAGAGGTAGGTAATAATTCCAAGTTTGTTTGCACATAATAAATAATCCCATATTTTAAAACTACAACCATAATTTAGAGGTCTCTTTTGAGCTCAAACCTGAAACTGAGTTTGAAGTTGCTGTCAATAATCTTACAAACCTTAAATGGAAATCCTGAGAACATCTTAATTTCTGTTGGCACAGCATGAACAAGTAGGAAGTGTTTGCTGAAAGTCCGTAACTATTAGGGTCTACTCAGATTTTGCTAATAGCATTACGTCTACAGTGCATAGTTTACCAGTGCCACTGAAGGGAGTGGTGGTGGTGGTGGTGAGATGATGAGCAGTGAGGCTGATGTGTCAGCTGTTGTGCGCAGGCATACTAGCTAGAATTGGTATTTGTAATACAGATGTCAGCAACATCTTTTGATGAAAATGTATAACTGTTTAATCTGCCAACACATTCCTATGTTCCTCTCCCTCCGGTAGTTTTAAAATGGTCCAAGTTTTGGAAAGAAGAGCAAAATCACACATTAAGAAAGTCAATAAGGCACAGCAGTTGCAATGCACTAATAAAACGTGTTGACTATCTGATACTAAAAGCCTCTCTGTGTAAACAAGCTGCATTTACAGTAATTAAAGAATACCTTTCCATGGTTTATTTATAATGAGTCAGTAAAGTATATATTGCATGGAGAATACTTTGAAACCTTTCCACTAATCTGATATGACAGAATGCCACCACCAACACGTAAATGAAGTTTGCACTTAAAAACTCGGATGCACCGCCAAGTACAGGCAGCAGCAGGCCCCTCAATAGAGGTGATGACATGCTTCAACTCATTAAATAGTTCTGTGCTACTTTTGTAAGCCTTGAGAGCCTTAGGAGGACAGTCACACATGGATATTCTCCTATTTTCTCTCTCTCCAGCAGTAGCCAATCTGAAATTGGTCAGCATTGTATCAGCCAGGCAAGAAAACCTATGACAAGAATATGGAAGCCGTAGGGATGAACGAATAAAAAATGTATTAGCAGGTCAGCGGTCTGATTTTGTAGAAAGGCTGCATGTTTTGTGCCAGCCACTGTTCAGCACGTCATAGAATTTATAATAAATTATCTCGTTCTCCACCTCCTTGAATTACCTTTCTCTGCAGTGGACACTGTAATGACTGATTCCAGCTTTATTTTGTAGATGGCCACAACCGAGCAGCATTCTGCTGTAGTGCGGCTCAGAGCCTTGGGCTATTTTTGTTTAGCTTGCTGCATTATGTGTGTGTCCAATTAATCTCCAGAAGGAATAACTGCACAGGCAGCTCAAGACGAAGTGAGGAGAATACTGAAGGTCTGTCACCAAAGCTGGTCTCTAATCACAGGTCTGCCACTGGCTTGTTATATGACTCCAGGCAAGCAATTCCATCTCTACCTCTCATTTTTCTCAGGCTCTCCAGCCTATATCTTTAGTCTGTAGAGGTTTCCTGGGCAGCAGTTGCTTAGCATTATGTGCTTGCACAAGGGGAAAACAGCCTGGACTTTGAAAGCGACATTGATATAAATACAGAATTTTGGCTTCCTTCTCTCTTGCCATCCCTCAAATGCTTCCTTGTCTTCCCTTCTCTCAGGAACCTCTGTACTCTCCTAATGGGTGGTGAAACAGAGACATAAGAGCTGGGTAAGCTCATCTGCTTGGTGTTCAAATACCGGCAAGAAAAAGGGGAGTACAGCTATGCCCACACTGAGGCGGGTGACCTGCCTTACTCCACAGCTACCTCGTAGCCCTGACAGCTGCGACTGCATCGTTCCTAGCTTTTAAACTTACCCTCCCATCCTCTTGCTGCTGTAATGCCTCCTCCTTTGCTCCAGAAAAGCTTCTCAGCTTTCCTGGCACCACTCAGTGAGTGTCACTAAATGTGGCTGAACGGGTTGACAGCTGAGGATTTTGGAGCTCATCTTCAAAGGTGGGAAGAGTCTGGGGTTTGGAAAGGAGAAGGACAGGAGGTGTCTTCTTTGAAGAGAGTTGCGAATTATGTTTTTTTGCCTTAGCAGTGCTAGGAAGCTGCATGACTCTGTGGAAGCAGAGAGAAGCCTGAGTGGAGGTGCAATAAAGTGTTAAGAAGAAGGCAAAGGAGGAGGAAAAAATGTAAAATTTTTAAAAAAGGGGCATAGTGCTGTGGAGAAACGGAGTAAAAAGGAGAAAAGGAGTCATGACGAGGAGGAGATGTAAAGGCGCCTAATCATCCACAGAATCACAGGCAAGTGGGCATCTTGTTACTGCATAGACTGTGAAAGGAGCAGAGTTTCAGTACAAATTTCTTTTTATCTTATTTTCCTTTTATCATCCCTCCAGATTTGCAGACAACTGAGATAAATTGCCTTTACCGTCATAACAAAATCTTGTGCATCCCATTCGAACACTGCTGCCTCTTCAGAGGTTGCCAGCCATGATTTTTCCACACTCTTCTATTTCATCATACCTATCATGCTGGAAAATCCTTAGTATGTCTTCTGTGTTGTCCTGTGTTTTGTGGAGTTATAGAGATCTAGTTATAGATCTCTTAGCAGCTACTTTGCCTCCTTTATAACTCTAAGATGTGCTACTACGCATCTTTCAGAAAAGCACCAAGGGCATCTACCTGTACCTGAGAAGCTCATCTGTAGCCTACCTTTGCCCCTCTGGACACTGAATTAGAGCCTGGATGCTAAAATGGTGGAGCATGTATTTCCCACTGCTCCACTGAGTCAACATGTTATTTAGAAAGGGCATGTTTACAGCTAAGTTTAAAATCCTGTCACCTATTTAACTGCAGCTACCTGAGAGCAGGAAGTTCCTTCTTACCTGTGTGGTAAAATTTTCCTGAAAATCCAAGGTTGAAGGTAAAATTTGCAACCTGAGTGCGCAGTAAATTTTGAGTCTCTAGTAAAGCCTGAAATAAATAAGAAATTAACATGCATTTAGAAAAATGAATATTAATTTTTGGAATGCCTCATTTTAAAAGTTGTTTCCAACTAAGGAGATACAAAAAAGAAGATCCTGTTACATGTTTCACATTTTATTTTGGGCTCATTTTTTTTTATAAGACTATTAGAGAGCTTAATTTGTTCCATCAGAGTCTGATGGTTTAGCAGAGCTAGTAATAGCTCCCGAGTACCACAGTAGGTGATGGTTCTGTAACTTGGACCAAGATGCTACACATTGTTTGCAGTGACCTATGGCAGGACTTGAATCCAGCCATTCAGAGGCAGTAATATACTATGTCACTAAGTCACCCATGCTCTAGGTTATTAATGAAGCTTGATAAAATGTGCTTAAAACCCAAAGTAAAATTAGGAATGCTACTTGCCATCCAGATGTGGAGGCGTTGGGATTTACTTACCTGCAGAAACATTTTTGATTGCGTCTGAATACCAAATTCAGGCTTAAGTGTGAATGAGCATAACTCTAATTTTGACCTATGGTAGAAGTAGTGTCCATATCAGAAATTAAGTCCTTGTTTACTCTTTCCTCCAAGAAAAAGATAAGACCAATTTAATTAAATGAAGGGAAAGGCTGTTGCTTATAGAAGAAATAGGTGTAGTCTTGATCACCTATGCATTTTTTCTTGGACATATTTCCAACCACTACAGAAAGAGAAGAGAAGGCTCAGCCTGCATGAGCTGTCTACATTTACAGTTAGTTGTCAGCTCTGCACTGCTTCTAAAGATAGTCCTTGCTGCACAGATATCTGTCTACTTTCAATTATCAGCCCACGTAATATGGACGTGTTACGTATGTGAGATGGATACTGCATTTATCTCCCTATTGGTCTTGCCGATGTTGAATGGGTTATAAGTTCTATCTTCATCAATTTTCCATGTCTCCATTATGTGGCTCGTGAGAACTTTTCCCATTATCTATTAATAGCATTTCTATTGATCAAATGTTCATGTTCTTGCACAGTTAAAAGACAAAACGAATGCAGTGGTTTACACATTGTCGAAGTCTTCTTTTTGTTTGAAAAAATTACATTTTGTGTGGTCATGAGTAATTTCACTTCATATTATAGGAAAACAATTTTATCTTTTGGCTCAACCCACTGGTCTAATATGAAAAACAACAACAACAACAAAGTCTGCTTGTGACCATAAACCGAAGGTATCGCCAGTCCAGTGTAAGTGACGAAACCAGGGTTTAAGCAGCTGAGATGAAGACTGATGGCCTGTGCAATCCTAGTCCAGAGTGGGAACAAACTAAGCAGTTTGGATTTCTGTGGTCTCCTGATTTATCACGTTTCTTTTGCACTACAGTGGGTTGGGAGATGTTGTCAGCTACTGTCAGCATTTGCTGTTGGACATTAACTTCTTAAAGTTACTGACTCCCGCCTAATTACACAGATATTTGGGCACTATGCGTGTTGGAGCTCATGCCACTTCTGCAGCATCATTTGCTAAGACCCGCCTTCTAAAGAGTCATCATTCAGGTGCCAGGCAGCTTGGGAGTGTAATACAAAAGGCTGTCAGACAGTGTGCATCTGCCTTCGTTTTTTAAATAGAAACATTTATTGGGTGTTAAAGAAAGATGCAAAACAAAGATAGTCGTTATCAGCTACAGCAGTCACCAAGCAAATTTCTTTCCTTGCTAAAGAAAATAAAGTAATCTTATGACAGTAAATTTTATGCTTTAGCATAAATATTAAGATAGCAGTATGGTTTGCGACCTATCTTGCCAGGTATTTAATAAGTTGATTATTTCAATCCTGTGACAATTTCTTGTGTGGGACTATCTTTACATAATATATAACACCTAAATGTTCACTAAAATGTGAACCCTTAGAGATCAACATCACTTTTAGCTAAGACACTAAGGAAAATCCCCAGTTGGTAAAAACTGGCACTAAATTGACACTATTAAAGTCGCGAGTATAGAATCTGAGTCATTATATTTTAGAACATAAATTTCCAAGGTATCCTAGAGAATTTTATATATGTTGAGAAAGACTGATGGGCTAAGCAAAATGAATTCAATTTTCCTTTGAGGAAAGAACATCTTGAGAAACTATCATCTCTTAACATACAGTATAAGAAGGTACACAAAACAAACATCATTTCTCTCTGATTTCCCTCACACTCACGTCTCAATAAGATGACAGAACTGTGGGATAGGCAGAAGCCTTCCAGCCCGGTGAGGTCTCATTAAAAACACAGAGTGAGGATTAAGACGTAAATCCTGTAACCTGCAGTGAGTCAGGCGTTTTTCTCTGTCTAAAGGGCAAATCTGTCACTCAAATTGGATTTGGCTTGGTCCTAAAGACTTTTTTTTTTTTTTGTAATTGCAATTTCCGTATATGCATATTAATTCATGTAATATGCAGCTAAACTTAATTTTAATGACCTCATCTAATTTTAATACTAATAAGGTATTGTCAGCTAAGTCAGTCCAAACTTATTTTGTCACTACTTGCCTTTTTCTAGAGGGAGGGTTAATGTCTTCCACATCCGTAACATAACAAAAAAAATAAATGTCTGTTTAGGTAATTAGGGTCTGCCTTCTGTGTTTTTAATAAATATATTTTCAAGCAAAATTGCTAATGATTCATGCTGCCTTCACTGGTAATTTTGCACAGTAAATAATGAGAACTTTGGTCTCCTGTAGGCACAGACCTTAACAGCATAGAAAGTCCCACAGCAGCAGAAGAGCAGACAACTTTCTCCCACCACGCTTCTCACACCCACCCGGGTGGGTGAACCCCTGCTTGTGTGCCTGTTTGTGAGGACAGTCACAAACACTGCTGCTCAGGCAGTGTTCTGGCTCCCTGGCTCCTGGACGGTGCAGGGTGAAGGAGCTGCACATCCCTAGCACCCAGTGCCAGAAACCTTTCCGGGACTCACGCAATCTTCACGCGAGGCAGGAGGTATATATTCTTTTCTGAAGGGTTTTGCAGGATGGAGAAGAGCTATTGAGCTGGAAATCCTGCCCAAGGCCACGTGTGAACACAGCTATTCCCAGTCTGCCTGGTCCTGCCCTGCTCTCCCCAGCTCCGCTTGGCAGCTCTCCTTCCCTCGGGGCTCAGCTGTCCCTGTCCCGTCCCCATCGAATGCTGACCTCAGGACTTTGCTGCCTTCATTGAGGGAGAAACTGGTAGAGGCTGTCCACAACTTCAACAGAAGGGAAATTTGTATAAAGGAATGTGGATTTAAAAAAAAAAAAAGCATGACAAATCTTACTTTGTAGAGAAGATTTTTCTTCTGGATGTTTCATCTGACCACAGTATTAAAGTGTGTCACAGCAACAGCTGGAATTCACTGTTTTATTTTTGGGCAGTTAAATAGATCATGCTAAATGATTATCGTTCTCCAAGCAAAGAACCACAGAGCACACCTGCACATGGACAAACAGCCACATCTCTGTGCCAGACTAATCAAAGTGTGCAGTTATTTTTAAGGTAATCTAAGCTGTTCTTTCAAATACAAAACCTTAATTGCCTGGAATCTCTTAAAACTCATGGGTTTCATTTTCTTAATTGATTCTTTGCTTTGTCAATGAGGCTTCTCTCTGTGACATCCACAAGACACGGTTTCTTCTTTATATTGCATTTACATGCAGCAGGCTTTTACGTTAATCCATATAATTACCTTTTGTAGATATGAAGTTGCAGTGTCTTTACTCTTCATGATTGGCGCATCTATTAAGAAGAATTGATATTTTCCCGCTATGTCCTTGTTAATTATAACTCTATCCTTCATTTACATAATAAACTTTTTGGGGCAATTTCTGCAGCAACATTTCATGCCTAATAGGAAGCAATTTGCTTTCCTTTATTAAGTACATTAAAACTTCATGCCCCAGACATCATTGACTGTAAACATTTGATTCTGCTCAAATTTAATGCACCAAGGCATTTTGCTCTGCCATATTAGGTTTATTTATGTGCTATGTTCTGGATTGTTAGCTGCTAATGAGACTTCGGCTCTTATTGCTCTAAGGCCTGAACACTAACCTCATTTTAATGAGTTCATTATTTGCTGCCTTCTGAATGGAAGACAACAAATTTTCCTTTTAATTAAAGGTCAAAACACCTCTGGCTAAGGAAAGTGAAGAGGTTATCAAATCCTTAGAGAAAGTAAAAGAATTACTTTTTCTGATTTTGATGCCAAGCATGGGCAGACCAGGCTGAGGTAGATGTTTCTCTGGGGACCAAAACTCCAAATCTAAGCTAAGTGATAACAACGCTAAAACGTGGTACTAGTCTTCCCAAGACATTGTAAAAAAATAAAACAATCCCAAAACAAACACCACAACAAAACCCCCCTGAAAGTCAGCCAAAGTAATTAAAAAGGCTTTACTCCTAACCCAGAGGTCTGGGTTAATCAATACTGCTGTTAAAGCATGAGCCCTCCTTTGCATGTGTTATGATTTATAGGGTGCAGAGGGCAGATGCCAGATTAATTGAGCCAACAAAAACTAATCTCATATTTATAGTTAGGGAAAGTGAGGCAAATGTGACCATTATTGGAGGCTGTTTGTAGTGAGACAGAGGTATATGCAACCCTGTGTTTATGTGTCCAAATGCACATAAAATGGACTGGAAATAGAGTGGAAACTTTAGTCAAACCAGAAAAGGATTAATTACAGGAATTAATGCACAGATGCCTGTCCTTTGTCTAGCGTTTTATACCTGGTCACCATCTTAGAGGCAGACTAACAAACATAGGTTCATGTACCTCTAATATGAGAAGCTGGTTGCATCACAGGTAACAGTGTTAGAGACAGGAAGGGTATTTTCGAAAGAAGGGAGCAGTGTCTGTGAGAACAGCTGGTGCAAACTTAAAATCTGGTTTTGGAAGAAAATCCTAACAGTTTGTGAAACATAGGCATTGTTTAGCATAAAAACTGAAATTGTCAAAATGTCATTATAACAGCTCTAAAAGTTAGATTTGCAAAGCTGAACCAAATTCCTGACTCTTGCAGGTGCTTCGGGGACCTTCCCAGAAGTTGTTGAACATGTCCAAGTGCATCAGGAGAAGCCTAGGAGGGACCCAAGATTTGCAAGACTCATCATTATCCCAGTGTGGAGCCGGAAGCCAAACATTTCATTCAGGCTTCTGGTCACATATGTGGCATTCCAGAGGCAATATTGTGAATGTGAATTTTGGGAACCAGCAAAAACTCAAGATCTTGGAGGTTCCTGTCTCTGTGGCAGAGTTCTCTGTGGTCATGGTGCTCAGGAACCTCAGCCCATGGGGCACTCCTGTAGGTAGAGCTGCCCAAGGAAACACGAACTCAAGTTACTACACAGCCTGTCCACGAGGACTGCATAATGTGGAGGGCAGATAAGAAAGGATATAGTTCATCAAACAGTTTGGAAGGAGATCAAGAAAAGGAGGAGAGGTTAGGTACTTCTGCTTTTCAGTGTATCTATAATTTGCTGTCATCGTGAATTATTTTATTTCCACAGACTCATTCTAGGAAGTGCTAACGGCTCGGGAGGATGTGCCAGTGTCTGGCATCCCAGGGCTACACGGCCAAGTTTATGTTGCCCCATCACTATCTGAGGCAGATGACTGAGAATCTTGTCAAAAATGGGCTAACTTGCCATTAATCAAAGTCGTCATTCATTTGGGAATGGGTCCTAGTGCTGGGCAGTGATTCCACTGCTGCAGTTCTTTTGTGTGTGTGCATCAAATATGTATATGTTCACTGTATACACATTACTATTTATTTATATGTACTGTAGATATAAAATACGTGCAAATTCATAAAAGTAGATATTCTTTACCGTAAATCTTCCTGTATGTGATGTTTATATACACTGCTTAGTAAATAGGATTTTTTTGCCTGGGACAGGTTGACCAGAGAGGCTGGGGAGTCTCTGTCCTTTGAGATATCATCTGATCTATCTTTGATGTTACCTCTGCTTTGATCAGGGGCTTAGACTAGATCACCTCCAAAAACCCTTTCCAACCAAAATTTTTTTGAGATTTGATGAAGACTTTCCCTGTATTTTTCACTTCAAGACAGTTTTCTCGGGCTTCTAGGGTACTTACTTGTTATTAATACCAAGAAGTCCTTTAAAGCAATTATTCATTTTTGTTCTTAGCACTTGTCCTTAGTGATTTTGCAGTAACATAGCCCTGACGTTCATTCCCAAGCTGTCCTGTGCAGCAATTTGCTGGTGGTCTGTGGAAAGTTGGAGGACTACAAAGTAGTAGTTTTGCTCTTGATTTCCAGCTGAAAATTTGAAGAAAAAGCAAAGAATACTTTCAGCAATGTTTCTTTCCACTGCAAGCAGCTGCTGTCAGGATGTGATTTTTGATTGCCTTTCCCCACTCCTGTTCTGTCCCTGAAATCTATGCTAGGGAAAAGATCTCACAAGGCCTGATGTGGTCTTGGCAATCTTCAAAACCAATGTAGGCTTGATAGGAGTACCATGAAATAGTAATAATCATAGCAACAATCATAAGGATTGGGTGAAATAGGGAGGCACTGTTTTTCTGATAGCAAAACTGAATTAAAAAACCCACAAACATGATGTCTAGCCTGACATCTCTTGACAGGGTCACTGCAAGACCAGAACTACAGGTTCCTTAGTTTAGCTTTTAGTTTAGAGCACAAATTTCTGCTGTAAGAGGGACAATCAAATCAGCGGTATCTGCACTTCTTAAAACAAAACTCTTTGAGGAATTTATAAACCCAGTGAAGCTGAGTCATTGATTTCTGTGTGGTTAACATTTCAGCCCACTTCACATGCTTATAACAGAATTTTAATAGAAAATTCTTCAATACTATAGTGTAGGGATGATAAAGAATTCACGTTATTGACTTAGTGGCTAGATTTTGAAAGGAGTTTAGGGGTTAAAGATAGTCAAGTCCTTAATGGGATTTTGAAATCACTCGTACTATTTCCCCTATGCCAACACTGATTTGAATAGTTGTTAACCAGGCCCCGAATCAACATGCAGCTGTCAGCCCCCACAGATTTACATTCCTTCTTAAGACACTTTTCACCCAGTGCATTACAGAAATGGTGTAATTCCCAGTGCTGGCTGCAGATCACTTGCCACACCCAGCGAGGTGAGCAGGGCTTCAGCCATTTCCCTGCCTTCCTGGGATATGGGACTTCACTCCTTTTTGTATTTATTTCTGTGAAGTAGTATGCTAATCTATACTGCCATATAAATAACTAATAGGAAAGACCCTGACAGTGGTGAACACAGCCAGCTCTGTCTGCAGATCTATTTTTTATTACAGACCTATTACTTGAGTCTGTTCAGCATTTCCCTTAGGTAACTGTCTTAGTGTGAGGTCTGAGAGGATATGTGCGTTTATTTGAAGTAAGAAAAAAATCATGTTTTGCTCTCATATGCAATATGTTTATTGCAAACAGAAGAATTTATTTTTTCTTTATGAGTGGAATACCTATTTTTTCAGATCTACTTCTGCTGCTTTTTCCTAACTCTGTCCTAAAGTCAGAAAAAAAGTCAGGACTCTAGCTGCATTTAATTCAGCACAGAAGAATGCATCTGTTCCAGTAAAGCTAGATTTAGCTGAATGAGATGAATAGGGTGATATTGTACCAAATTTAGTAGCTACTCATGACTAACTGGCTAATAACATCACTTGAGAACTGAAAAGGTTGATTTTGGTTAAGTATTATAGGAGATATGATGCCACGACATGATGACACAGATACCCTGGCAGTGAGAGCACCTTGACCAACAGCACACTTGTGGGTGCATGCATATACATAGCTGTGGCAATTATTCAGTCACTCTTCTTGGAAAAAGGAATTCATAGCCAACCATCTTGTACTCGGTAGAAGATCTACCAACAAAAAGCTCAAATGAAGAGCAAGAGGACAGTCTAACAGGACAAAAAGCACAAATTAAAAAGAAAGAGCATTAATAAAAAGCAGGGTTTGTTTTAACCAGGACCACATAGATGAGTAAATGCAATTGTTTCCAATTTTCCAGCAGTTTCTGGCTTGGGAGGACCAAAGATATTAGACATGGCAGCAAGCAGCCACGGGACGTGCTGCTGGTACCGTCAGAGCAGGGTATGGCTGCAGTGCTTACCTGCTAGCAGTGACTGCTGTTCTGTGTCTCCATCATCCACCAAAAAGATTTACAGCCTATTTGGGAAATCACTGAGGGTCTTTAATATAAATCACTGCTGAGTCTAAAGGATTTTTTAAGAATATTAACCAGATCAGCTGACAAATCCTGGAAGGGGAAAAACCAGCATGTGCCCAAGCTGAGAATGGGTGGTGATTCCCTGTGGCTGCGGTGCGGGACAGCCGGCTGGCACTAGCCCCGCTGCTGACCAAGGTCTCTCCCCACAGGCTGCATGTAGTAGCTACAGGAGCCGGTGGCACTTTCAGCAGAGCAGTGAAGGGCCTTAGAGCTTATTTCTTATCAATTCCGATTTTTAAAAGCTTAAGCATTTTCAGCAAAAAAATCTCTCAAAGGCTATTCGGGCTTGGGAATCAGGAGGAGATAATCTGCCAGCTGTAGATGAAGAATTTTTGGTCTGTTTTTTAAAACAAACAACATGATCAGGAATGCTTAGTCTAATTTAAACAGCTCTCCCATCTTCTCCCAGGCCACCTGCCCACTCAGTGGAAAACTGTGGTAAGTATTTTGCTCTCTGAATGAGATTAAAAGACAGGTGCAGTGTTCTTGTAAGAAGAGCATGGTCCTTTCTTTCTTGTTTGTAATATGACAGCACTATCAACATTAGCAATGTTGCAACTAACTGTTTATTATTTGAGCCAGAATTCAACAGCCGTAGTAATAGTTCAGCTTTCTGGGAAGGAACTGAGGAATCTATGTGATGTCCATCAATCTTTCCTTCTCCTGTCCTTGCAGACCATGCTGGATAACATGCTGAAATGTGAGATTTCCCCCCTCTCTCTTAATCTGTTCAGCTGCACTGGTTTGGTTGCCTCCAAGCAGTCATTAAAGGCAGTCCCTTCATTAAGAGATGCTCCTCTGAAAAACCGGTCAAGCCTGCAACTTTCTCTGCTGGTTCCTTCTCCTCTTGGACATAAGGGTCTGTTTGTCTTGTACCTGGGTCTACCTCTGAACTGGGGTCCCATACTCTCCCACCTCAGACTTTGAGTTCATGGCAGATCTCAGTGGCAGGATGCTGCCCTGTTGCTAAGCTGGTTTCTCCTGCCTGTAGCCTGCAGCCAGCCCCACTGTGTGGTGTGCCTAGAGAGCCTTTCCCCTGCCAAGATGAATGTCCCAACCCTTCATGGAGATGAAGGCTGTTTCCCTTTGCAGTCTGATAATTTTTCTGGCTGCTGCCTGGGGAGCACCAAGCACAGCCATACCCTGTTTTCTGCTGTTTTCTACTCATTTCAGAGGCTGTGTGGTCTCTACAGAGCAAAAAGCCCCAGCTCCCATTCTCCCTGTGGCTGCAGTTCTGCTTGGCTGGTACAATCAGCCACACAGAGAAGAGATGCTTCTTGCTTCTTGCCCCATATCTGTGTCTGCATGAGGCAGGGGGGGTTTGTCCGTCTGTAATTCTGTTGGAGTGCTAGCATGAGAGAGGCCAGAAAGGCAGAGGCAGAACCATCATCTAGCTCTGATCAATCACAAAAAAACCTCTAGAATAGGGATTGAACAGGAAAACCATCTCAAAGCTTTTAAAGGGACAACGTCAAGATTTAAAATAGTATGCTAATAAAAAATTCATGTTCAGCAATTGTGATCTTGTTGCAGCAAACTCTATTGGTGTCAGACATTGTGCTGCATGTCACTAATAGCAAAACACAGAGACCGGTATTTACAATTCCTATCAAGTAACGTTCAGGCCGTGCCAAATAGAGATTGATGTCTCTGCTCCTTTGGCACAACAGAAATACAAAATAAAGGACAAGTAATATCACCAACTACATTTACTTTTAGTTGTATATGCTATCTTTCTCTTGTTTCTTGGTTGTTTGGAATTGCTTCTTTAAGCAAAAAACCCAACAGCAAAAAAGACCCAACCAGTTATAGGTGGGCACTCAGTTATAAATTATTTAAGGGCTGGACTAATGGAGGCTATCTTATTTATCTTCTTTAATTTATGGATTTGGATGTACTAAGGTTTAATCAGAGTTGTTTTCTGCTCCTTTACTGCACCTGGAAATCATTTCCTTGGCTAAATTGTCATAAAAATAAAAATTCCTTATAATTCTCATAATGGGAATTTAACTCAAAATTCTTGACTCCTACCAGCAACCTCAAATTTCTACTTTAAATTTACTGCTTAAAAACTAACTTATGTATATTCTTTGTGGTGGAATTAAGTTTTTTTTCCAACACACATTCAGTCATAAAGGAGAGATTGGAACAGAGGTGATGTATATCCAAAATTCAGGTCTGTCCTTTAGTTTTCAGAATGGGCGTGTTTGAGTGATGATGGATATAACTAGTGGCTTTAAGAGGGTACTGCCATATGTTTGAACAAAGGGCTTCTCAAGCTTTTGGACTGGGAGGGGGAAGAAGGAAACCACAGCAGTTTCTAATTTCTCTGTTCCTGTTACTGCTGTCAGTGGTAAAAAATGGGAATGTCCAAAATATCCAAATGCAGAAGGAGAGAGCAGAAACCTGGCTTTCCTGGGCACTTTTTTGTCTGTGAACAGATATTATTAAGGTCATAGCCTCATTGTGCAGCCTTTTCCAATTTTGATGTCTGTCTTCTTGTTAGTTGCTATTTTTCCTTATGACCCCTTCCCAAGTGTGTAATGGGAATCTCAAATAATTTCTATACACCTTTCACATCACTTCTAGCACCTATACACCAGCTGCATCTGTGCTCTGTTAATTTTTTGCCCTTTGCAACTCTATCCATTGTCCATCCTCTCTGTAAAAATTGGAAACCAGGGAGTCTAAAATCAGATACCAAGGAGCACCATAGAATGCTAAATTTATTTAGGTTGGAAAAGATCCTGAAGAACATTGAGTCCAACCATTAACCTAACACTGCCAAGTCCACCAGTAAACCATGTCTCTAAGCATTACTTCTACAAGTCTTTTAAATACCTCCATGGGTGGTGACTCAACCGTTTCCCTGGGCAGCGCAGAGCAGCTGCTGGAGCAGGCACAGCACTTCTGCCTTCAGCTAGCAGCTACAAAGCCCCTAGTCCCTGTGGACTCTGTAAATACTGATGGTTGTGCCAAGGTTCTCCCAGAAGCTTTGGAGACAGACGGGAGCAAGAAGACAGATGGCAGTTGCTGTCCTTTCATAGTCTGGCCTTACCCATCTATTTAACTGTGCTGCAAGTGGAGAAGAGGAAGGTAGATCCTGAGCAGGTAGAAAAAAATCACACTTAGTTGCACAGTAAGTGAAAGCATACTTTGCAGCAAAGTTATAAACCCATTTTCTGCTATACTTCTTGGGCAACGTGAAAAATGCATTAAGATTTGGAAAGGGCTGTCTTTCAAATTATTGTGGAATATTTCTCGACCGAGTGACAAGTAATGTACCTGTATCACACACTCTCCTTTGCATTTACTTCCAGTGATCTAGGAATGCTTCTGCTTTTTACAGAAAGCCCAAATTGTATGTAATCAATTTGTTAGTTTTGTAAATCCCTTTTTATCCTCAAGGGACTGCAATTAGACATCTAGCTGCAGCCCTTGAAAAGTGTAAATGTACTAGAACTGGAGTCCTGAAAACTGAGAAGGCTCACAGAAATCTGTGCCAACACAATAATTTTCTTTGTTCTTGCGCAAAAGGACATCTCACTAGGAAACTCTTATGACCCAGCTTTCCCTGGTGGGGTTGTGGAGACTTCCATGTTTCCATCAGTTAGTCTGAAGACTGGAGTTTGCAAAATCTTGACGGGTAAGGATGTGCTTTAAAAATCACTAGGATTAAGTGTGCTTTTTAGTATTTTTGAGATGTCAGAGCTTAACTTTTTTGACCCTGCTTCCTTCTTCATGACCCTGTCTTTCATTATCTAGGGAGCTCACTTCAGTGTTTTGATCATGTTTGTTGACTGGAGTTGGAAGGTTCTGTAAAATGGAAAGGGAATTGTAAGGCAAATGTTCTGTCTTTACACCACATTCATCTCTTTTTACCAGAGGTCAGACTGCTTCTGCCACCCCCATGTCCTTCATATTTAGAGTAGAGGGAGATGAAGACTGTTATGTCCTCGAGGAAGGGTTCAAAATCCTGGTCCCAAAAAATCCTCCTGCTTACCACTGCTTTATCATCCTTCCCAGCTTGAAGACAGCAGAATAAGTTGTCCAGAGAAGGAAGCTACACCCACAGTAAGTTTCTACTCAGTTCTCTTGAATAGAAACATCTCTTGAATAGAAACATCAAAGGCTAGTATGTTCTCCAATAAAATCAAGCCAGATCACCAAATGAGGCTGACAAATTGGAAATAAATCATTTCAGAGGTTTCAGTAGGTTTTCTTTTCATAAAACTAAGTAATTTTAGGTAAAATTGAGAACAAATCTCTATAAGAGCCAGAGGCAATGCTTCAGGTCGTAGAAGTATGGTGAAGTATCAGCACAGCTTTCCAAAAAGTGGGAAAATTTTACTCAGAGCAAAATGGAAGTACTGCCCTTCTTTACATCACTCTGGATTAGAGACTTGAAAAAAACTCAGACCTGTACCCTTGAGAAATTCAAGTGGTATGATGTAATTGTCAAAAGATATGAAGAAGTCTTTCAGCCCTTCCAATGAGCTCATAGGAAAGAAACTTCCAATAACAGTGAGTCCTTCTGCCTGGTACCATCACCCAAGCCAGATCCAGGGGCAGCAGATAAGTTCAGGCTTCTGCTGGCTGTGACAGATGAGGCTGGATGACTGGATTGCTGGATGAGTCTCTATTCCCTGTGTTGTTTAGGATGTCACACCAAATTGTCCCAACGGTCCACTCTGGCATTCCCAGCTTAACTTTGTTTAGATGCTCATGGTTAGCCAGCCTGTCCCAAGCCTCCTGAGAGGTGAGGACAACCAGGTGGCTCACCAGGCTCTGGAGAAGACCCTGAGCAAGGACAGTAGCTGCTCCTTTGCCCCATCAGTGGGAGGTCTGGCAGGGAATTTCAGCCACCAGAGAGAAAAAGAGGTTTTGGCTGAATTTCCTACTGTCTGATGAACCTCATCCCTTTCTAGATACCGCTAAATCATTCTTGACAGGAATGACTTCTCCCACAAGCAGCCTTTCGGGTACTGGAATGCACTGAATTTCCCCAAGCATCTGTGAAGTATTTTCTGTTAGAAAGGTATGCTTGCACTCTCTCCAAGCTCCACATCCCTGCTTTTCTAAATTACACAGGATGAATGCTGTGCTATGCTGTAAGTACACAAAGTGAATTATTTGGAATGGAGAGTAAACATTTCTAGCAAACATTTTTTAATCAGAGAGTGTTTACTGATGTCTTTTACGACATGTTTTCTTGGCTACTTGGAAGAGAATGGGAACATAATTATGAAATTTGTCATTCTTTCCCCCAACTTATCATTTCTTTAATAACACATTCCCGTGGTATATAGAGCCTTCCACGTGGAATAGTTTTTGGTGAAAGATTCAGCCTACATCCTAGAAGAAGGCTATGTCTTCCAAGCTTAATAATCTGATGACAATAGTAATGCAGTGAAAAATCAGTGTTTCTAATGTTTGTGATATTTTGTAACTCTCACAATAGTTGAAATTGTTGTTTTTTCTCTGTCCTTACATACACAAGAATGTCAGTTGTCAATCTCTGTAGTGAATAACTTTCTAGTGCTTAGGAACATAAAGAAAGCTAGAGCTCACCAGCACATTAAAAGCTTGCATAGTATTGTCTCAGAAATCAACAGATGTGCAGAGAAGTTGCCGGGGGGGTGGGG
>Ga0065711_1039428_pt1 | contig 17853 bp, 20 predicted proteins | sample Hoacrofraction12_FD_59098 | JGI IMG/M metagenome (GOLD analysis project Ga0065711, IMG submission 59098) | Hoatzin crop microbial communities from Cojedes, Venezuela - Epithelial fraction 12 v2 (version 2) | ecosystem: Host-associated > Birds > Digestive system > Esophagus > Crop | place...
GGGTCGGTCTTGACTGGTTCTAGGCGACTCCCAGCCCCTATCAGGAACTAACCCCTTTGTATGGAGATGCAAGACTCTCTGCTTCAGTTAATTTAGACAATAGATAGGCACTATCAATTCTCTTTAAATGGACTGCTACTATTAGATAATGCTACTTCTGCTAAAATCCCTTTTAACCCCTTCCTTCACTCCAACGTTGGGTGTGCAGGACAATCCACTGGGGCATAGAAAGAGAGTATTTTTGAACCATTAATATTTCAAAAATAATCTTTACAAAGTGTTTATTTCATCTTCGTCTCAACCTTTTTTCATTTCTACTTTATGTATGTTTCATAACGTGCATAATGTGTTAGCAAAGTAGTACATGTATATAATTTATAAATATGTAAATATACATATATTGGGGGGTGTGCTCAAAACTTTTTAACTGGTTGGGGTGTGCAACCAAAGAAGTTCGGAGACTACTGTACTAGGTGATGCTAAGGCCCATGATCATTATAAGGTACCAGACCTCACAGCAGTCAGCCTGAGACTATTTGAAGCATTGACTGTATGTCTTCAATGTCACCAGACCTCTTCATTGGAAGATAATCATAAGCAGATTGACAGGGGAAGAGGTAAAAAACAGTGACCTGGATGCAGGAGTTGGATAAAAGTTTGCTGATGATACCAAAGTGGGAGGTGGTGTTGACTGTCTTGAGGGATGAGGCCTTGCAGAGGCATCAAGATAGATTGGAGCATTGGGCAATGATTAAATTTAGCAAATCCAAATGCCAGATTCTGCACCTGGGGCACAAGTATAAACTGAGAGAGGAGTGGCTGGAGAACAGCCCTGCAGAAAGGGATCTGGGGCTGCTAGTTGACATCAGGCTCAATTGGAGTCAGCAAAGTGCCCGGGCAGCCAAGAGGGCAAACCGCACCCTGGGGTGCATCTAACACAGCCGGTCGAGAAAAGTGATTATCCCACTGTGTTCAGTGTTGGTGCAGCCTCACCTTGAATGCTATATGCAGTTCTGGGCCCCACAATTTGAGAAGGATGTGAAGGTCCTTGAATCCATCCAGAGGAGGGTAATAAAGTCGGTGAAAGGGCTGGAAGGAATGTCCTGTGAGGAGTGGCTAAGGATTTTGGGTTTGTCTAGTTTGTAGAAGAGGCTGAGGGGCGACCTCATTGCTCTCTATAGCTTCCTGAGGAGGGGAAGTGAAGCGAGAGGTGCTGATCTCTTCTCCCTGGTATCCAGTGATAGGACGCAAGGGAATGGTTCAAAGCTGCATCAGGGTTGGTTTAGACTTGACATTTGGAAACACTTTGCTACTGAGAGAGAGGTCACATGCTGTAACAGACTTCCTGGAGAGGGGGTTGATGCCCCAAGCCTGTCAGTGTTTAAAAGGCATTTGGACAATGCCCTTTATAACATGCTTTAACTTTTGGGCAGCCTTAAAGTGGTTTGGCAGTAGAACTAAATGATCATTGTAGCCCCTTCCAACTGAACTCTTCTGTTCTGTTCTGTTCTGTTCTGTTCTGTTCTGTTCTGTTCTGTCCTGTTCTGTTCTATTCTATTCTATTTTATTCTATCTGAAATCATATCAAAAAATAAAGTGCAGAGGTAGCTTTAGACTGAGGGAAAACTTAGAAAATTTGACATTTTGATATTCAAATGGAACTGCAGGGCCTTGACTCAGGTTGCCCAGTCAGGTTACCTAAGGATATCTCTGGGTAACCCCTTTCCAATGCTTGACTGCTTTTCAAGGTGAAAAGAAGCTGTCTTTAAATACAGTCTGTTTTAAATTTAAGCCTCTCATTTCCCATCTTTCCACCTTGCACAACTATGAAGAGCCTGGCTCCCTCCTTTCCATAACATTCATATCGTACTGAAGGACTTGCTGTTAGGTTCCTCAGAAACCCTTCTTTCTCCAGGATCAACAAACCCTCTTCCCTCAGCCATTCCTCACATGACATGTGCTAAGGCCACCAACCACCTTAGCATTCCTCCTTCGAATTTGCTCCAGTTCATTTACCCCAGTTCATTTGCTCCAGTTTCCTGAACCAGGGGACCCAAAACTTCATGCAGTGGTCTAGATGTGGTCTAATGAGTGCCAGCTAGAGGGAAACAGTCGCTTTGCTTGATCTAGTGGCTATGCTCCTGTTAATGCAGCCCAGCATACTGTTGAATTTCTTTGTTGCCAGGACACACTGCTTTTTTATGTTCAGCTTGCTACTCACAGAGTCCTGTAAGTGCTTATTCACAGAGCCATTCTCAAGACAGTTGACAGTCTGCACTTTTGTCAAAGGTGAAGCTTCTTGATGAGAAAAATCTGTTCTTCTTAAATTACTTACAGTTTCTTCTGGCCCCATTCCTCCTGTCTAAGTCCTTCTCAATGGCAACCCTACCTTTAGGCTTACCCTCTGGTCCCCTCAATTTGGTGTTATCTATGAAACTGACAAGAATGCACTCCCTCGCCCCTCCTCCAGATCACTGAAAAACATGACAGGTCTTGGTGTAGACCCCCACAACACTCCACTTACTATCAGCCTCCAAGTTGAAGACAACTGATTACTTACTATCTTCCAAGTACAACCATCCAACTAGTTTTTTTACTTGTCTAATTGTCCATTCATCCAGACCGTAATGAACTAACTTAGATACAAAGATTTTGTGGGAACTAATGAGGAAAGCCTTGCTAAAGTCAACATAAATGATATACTGTTCTCTCTCCTGGTCCACAAATCTAGTCATATTATCACAGAATCATAGAAAGGTTTGGTTGGAAGAGACCTTGGAAGCTCTTCTAGTCCAACCCCCCTTGCCATTGCTCAAATCACCAACGAACCTGACCTTGAACACTTCCAGTGATGGGACATACACAACTTCTCTGGGTAACCTGTTTCAGTGTCTCACCACCCTCATAATAAAAAATTTCTTCCTTTTATAGCTAATCTACCTTCTTTCAGTAGAAAAACACTGCCTCTTGTTCTGTCACCACAGTAAAAAGAATCATAGAATCATAAAATCATAGAATACTTTGGGTTGGAAGGGACCTTTAGAGGTCACCTAGCCCAACCCCCCTACAGTGAGCAGGGATATCTTCAACTAGATCAGATTTCTCAGAGTGCCATCCAACCTGGCCTTGAATGTTTCCAGGGATGGGGCCTCCACTACCTCTCTGCGCAACCTGTTCCAGTGTTTCACCACCCTTATCGTAAAACATTTCTTCCTTATATCTAGTCTAAATCTATGCTCTCTTAGTTTAAAGCCATTACTCCTTGTCCTATCATAACAAGCCCAGCTGAAAATATTTTCCCCATCTTTCCTACAGGTCCCCTTCAGGTACTGAAAGGTTGCAATAAGGTCTCCCCACAGCCTTCTCTTCTCCAGGCTGAACAGCTCCAACTCTGTGAGCCTTTCGTCATAGGGGAGCTGCTCCAGCCCTCAGATCATCTTTGTGGCCCTCCTCTGGACCCGCTCCAAAAGGTCCATGTCCTGCTTGTGCTGGGGGCTCCAGAGCTGGACACAGTACTCCCGGTGGGGTCTCACCAGAGCAGAGTAGAGGGGCAGAATCACGTCCCTCGACCTGTTGGCCACGTTTCTTTTGATGCAGCCCAGGGTATTGTTGGCTTTCTGGGCTGTAAGCACACATTGTGGGCTCATGTCTAGATTTTCATCCACCAGTATCCCCAAGTCCTTCTTGGCAGTGTTGTTCTCAATCCCTTAATCATTCTGTGATTATGTGATTCTCTTACAGTGGGAGGTATTTTGCTGTCCCAGTCCCCGTCTTATGGTTCATCTTTGCCCTGTGGTTTCCTGGAGAAACTAGCTGCTCATGGCTTGGTTGGATGTATTATTCACTGGGTAAAAAACTGTCTGGATGGATAATGTGGATAATGCTGTGGATAATGGAGTTAAACCCAGTTGGTGGCTGGTCACAAGTGGTGTCCCCCGGAGCTCAGTATTGGGGTCAACTCTGTTTAATATCTTTATCAATGATATGGACAAAGGGATTGAGTACACGCTCAGTAAGTTTGCAGATGACACAAAGATGGGCAGAAGTGTTCACAGAATCACAGAATGGACATTGTGGGAAGGGACATCTGGGGATCATCTAGTCCAATCCCACTGTCAAAGCAGGTTCACCTAGAGGAGGTTGCACAGGACCGTGTCCAAGTGGATTTTGAATATCTCTACGGAAGGAGACTCCACAACGTCTCTGGGCAGCATCTTCCAGTGCTCTGTCACCCTCAGAGAAGTTCTTCCTTATGTTCAGATGCATCTTCCTAGGCTTCATTTTGTATTCATTGCCCCTTTTCCTGTCACTTGGCACCACTGATAAGAGTTTGTCCCCATCCTCTTGACACCCACCCTTAAGATATTTATAAGCATTTGTAAGATCCCCTCTCAGCCTTCTATTCTTCAGGCTGAACAAGCCCAGCTCCCTCAGACTTTCCTCATAGCAGAGAAGCTCCAGTCCCCTAATCATCTTCATAGCCCTCTGACTGACCTTCTCTAGTAGTTCCTCGTCTTTCTTGAACTGGGGAGCCCAGAAATGGACACAGTACTCCAGATGGGGCCTCACTAGGGCAGAGTAGAGGGGGAGGAGAACCTCCCTATAACTCGCTGGCCACACTTTTCTTAACAGGACACCATTAGCCTTCTTGGCAACAAGGCCACACTGTTGGCTCATGACCACCTTGTCATCCACCAGGACACCCAGGTCCCTCTCCACAGAGCTGCTCTCCAGCAGGTCCACCCCAAGCCTGTACTGGTGCATGGGGTTATTCCTCCTCAGGTGCAGGATCCCACACTTGCGCTTCCTGAATTTCACTGGGTTCCTCTCTGCCCAACTCTCCAGCGTGACCAAGTCTCAATGAATGGCAGCACAGCATTACTGGTGTATCAGCCACTCCTCCCAGTTTGGTGTCATCAGCAGACTTGCTGAGGGTACATTCTAACTCTTCATCCAGGTCACTGATGAAGAAGTTGAACAAGACTGGGCCCAGTACTGACCCCTGGGGAGACCCACTATCTATAGTCCTCCAACTAGACTCAGCGCCGCTGACGACAACCCTCTGAGTTATGCCATTGAGCCAGTTCTCAATCCACCTCACTGTCCACTCATCTAGCCCACACTTGGTGAGCTTCCCTAGAAGGATGTTATGGGAGACAGTGTTGAAAGACTTGCTCAAGTCAAGGCAGACAAGATCCACTGCTCTCCCCTCATCATAGAAGGCTATCAGGTTGGTCAAGCATGATTTCCCCTCGGTGAATACGTGCTGACGACTCCTCATAGCCTTCTTTTCCTCCACTTGCTTAAAGTTGGCATCCAGACTGAGCTGCCCCATCATCTTTCCTGGGATGGAGGTGAGGCTGACCGGCCTGTAGTTCCCTGGGTCCTCCTTCTTTCCCTTTTTGAAGACTGGAGTAACATCGGCTTTCCTCCAAAAGCAGTGTTGATCTGCTTGTGGGTAAAAGGCTCTGCAGAGGGATCTGGACTGGCTGGACTGATTGACTCAGGCTAATTGTATGAGATTCAGCAAACCCTGCACTTGGGTCTGTGGAATTATTAGTAAAATTAAGGTTTTACATCGGAAAATTAAGGTTTATATGAAAAAATGTAGCATTGTTCACCCATTGAGGAAAAGCATAAAATCAAAAGGAGCTCTGAGGATGGGACACAGCTGCAGCAGGCATGCGAGGAATCCACTAACACAGCAACTCCCTGTAACATCCCATAGAGGATGGAGCAGAATGAAGATTCCATGGCCATGCTCCATGATGATAAAGTAGGAAGAAATGGTCCTCTAGAACTGATCAGCCGCTCATCTGGCCCCCTGAGCCAACAGGTGTTCGAAACCTTGCCAAAGTGCTATCCTCTCGTGAACTTTGCTTGTTTTAATATAATTTTAATACCAAAACACACCTCCATCCTGAAGGCTACCCGCCTCCGAGGTGCGACCACCCCTCTTCGAGTCTGTACTCGCAATTTTTCATAAACTATACCTTTAAACGTGAAGCGAGAGAATTTTACACCAATCATGATAAAAGGTATGTATGACTACGGTTACTCAAACTCCATACTCTACCTTAAATGTAGAAAGAATATAAAAATAGCCAGGGAAATAGGGGATTTTCGGAGAAGAAGAAGATAACACCGTGAGCAAGTCAAGGGAACTCCACCTCAGACTGCCTCCGACAACCGGGATTGGCCGACAGGCTGGGCCTTGCTTCTGCCCCCCTTGGGACGCCTTGGGTGAGACTTAAACTAAGCGCTTTTCTCGGGAATAGTTACTCCCTAATGTTTATAGCCGGGCTGTATTATTTATGACCTTTTTACGTGTTTTATACTTGATAACATATTTACACGTCCTTTCTTGCAGACAGTCACTATCACCGGCAATTCAAAAAACCTATATACCTGTTGCACAAATAAAACTGCACTGTTTAAGTAGCCAGTGGTCACAGTTTCTCACTGAACGCAACCAAATGTGGCCGTGCTAGTTCATGAGCATGACTGGACTGACGGTGCAGACCACTATTAGTGTATCCAGAACTGTGGTAATATAATATACGTATTAAACGCAACTGGACTGGTAGTGGCAAATTGGATATCACTCAGAATTTAAACCTAGCCGCACCTAGCCTCTCACTCTGGTGAAGAGAGTTAGAACGCAAGGGGGTTTATCTTCTGCCAAATTAACGCGACAGGGTCACAACAACCCCATGCAACACTACAGACTTGGGGATGAGTGGCTGGAAAGCTGCCTGGCAGAAAAGGACCTGGGGGTGTTGGTCAACAGCTGGCTGAATATGAGCCAGCAGTGTGCCCAGGTGGCCAAGAAGGCAAACAGCATCCCGGCTTGTATCAGAAATGGAGTGGCCAGCAGGAGTAGGGAAGTGATCATCTCTTTGTACTCAGCACTGGTGAGGCTGGACCTCAAATACTGTATTCAGTTTTGGGGCCCTGACTACAAGAAAGACATTGAGGTGCTGGAGTGCACCCAGAGAAGAACAATGAAGCTGGTGAAGGGTCTAAAGCACAAGTGCTGTGAGGAGTGGTTGAGGGAACTGGGATTGTCTAGTCCGGAGAAAAGGAGGGTCAGGGAGACCTTATCGCTCTTTACAACTACCTGAAAGGAGCTTGTAGCGAGGTGGGTGTCTGTCTCTTTTCTATTTTTTTTTTTTTTCCTAAGTAACACTTGATAGGACAAGAGGAAATGGCCTCAAGTTGTGCCAGGAGAGGTTTAGATTGGATATTAGGAAAAATTTCTTCACCAAAAGGACAGTCAAACATTGGAACAAGCTGTCCAAGGAAGTGGTGGAGTCACCATCTCTGGAGGTATTTAAAAGACATATAGATGTGGCACTTAGGGACATGGTTTAGTGGTGGACTTGATAGTGCTAGGTTTACAGTTGAACTACATGATCTTAAAGGTATTTTCCAATCCACACGATTCTATGATCCCGTGATTCTATGATCCCGTGATTCTATGATCCCCTCAAGTGGTGTGGAAAGAGAGAATGCCAGGGAAGACAGAGGCTTTCTCGTCCTCCATTATTACCAGTTTGCCAGTCACGTTCGTTGATGGGGTATACTTTCTTTGACCTTTCTTTTCTGGCTGACATACCTGTAGAAGCCCTTGTTCTTATTCTTTCTGTCCCTTCCAAGTTCAGCTCCAGCTGTGCCTTGGCCTGCCTGACCCCATCCCTGACGGAGCTGTACACAACATATGGAAGATTAATCAAGAAAAAGTGCGGGAACAGAGAGCTGAGCAGGCCTGGGAAATAAATAGATGTTGTGTGCATGAATGAATGAAAGGGTCAGGCTGGAAAACCACCTGGAGCACTTGGATGGTTGTTTGTGACTGAAGACAGTCACGAGGAACAAATGTGTGAGAAAGCTAACTCCCTCTGATTAGAGAGTGTCAGAAAGAAAGGAATCATCCTGTTTGGCCTCATAGCTCAGACTCATATCTGTGGATATAAATTACTTTCTTGACTGTGTTGCCAGGTTGCTCGCTTGCTCATTAGTTTGCTCATTTGCTTCTCTGCTTGGCTTTGGAATACAGGAAACAAGAAAATGAATGTTAACTAGTTTTCTCCATCTGAGTGAAACAAACAAATTTGTAGACTAGATCACCCCAGGAATCCCCTTCAAGAGGCAAAGCAAATAAGATTGGAACAGGTTTTGTTCTTCCTGCACTACGCAGTCATTCAACACTGCCCAGGTAAGCTCTGCAGTGTCAAATATGTGCAATGGCTCTCAACAAATACCCTCAGTGCTACAATGCAAACCCTCAGCTCCATGTCATAGAAGTTTTCTTCTGGTTTTGCCTTTTTAGGGTTTGGATTTCTTGGTGACTAAGCACAGCCCTCGTAATAGTTTATAGTTTGTGAACTGGGGGAGAGGGCAGGGGAGGAAGGCCCTTCATAGGTGCACACATAAATTTAGGCCCACAGATGCACCGTGTGATATTCAGAGTAGATGCTCAAAGAAGTGCTACGCAGTGGTGGGATGTCCCACCACCCATGTCTTAGGAGGTAAAAGTCCTTTTTTCCTAGGAATTCTTTCATCAATTTGAAGAAGTTATTGCCTCTGCTACAACGAGAACCCTTGTAGTACAATAGCAGTAGGAGGGTAGGTCAACACAGAGTTTCCTCAGCTACTACAGAGGAGATTCCAATGTACAAAGTGAAACAGTTCATGTCCACCCAAGTTTCTCCATGAGCTGACATAATAGAGAGGATAATTTAGGGATTCTCTTCTGAATTACACCCCTACCCCAAAGCAAACCAGTAAGGTAGGTACTGCCACTGCCTGTGCTGGCAGAAGTCCACCACAGCAGGTTATCTTTAGTCATTGATTGTCAGGGAAAAAAACATGACAAGCATCTTTTCTATTCATTAAGACAGAAATGAGGCTGAGGGAACACTGGAAAAAGTGAGTCCAACAGAGATGTTGGAGCTGAAGTTCCCCCACTTCTTCAGCTGTATGAACACAATCTGATTTCCTGCACAACAACAAAAGGGTTGTTATTAACCGTTCTGGCCATTGAAAAGATAGGAATCTGGGCTGCACTAGGAGAGTGAGTCAGATGACAAAATGTAGGTATCTAGGGCCACTGGACTTGCCTTGGGATAGCCAAGGGGACTTCTACATGTCACTCCAGAAGGACAAAAGTCATCCTTCTGCTCCTTCTGGCCCAGCTCCACTGGGTTGTCTTCAGGTATCCTGAGACATTGCAAAGGGTATCAGGGACCTCTCTGCAGAAAACCAAAACCTCAGGTAGAACCTAGATAGATGAAGTAAAAATCTACCTGCCAGCCAGATAAATCATGCCTGGAATTCAGACAGCTCTATTGGCTGGATCTCCAATGACTATTGTGAAATGTGCTTAGAGATGCCTTAGCATAGATTTCTTAATACTGAAGTAAATCCTGCCCTTTAAATTCTAATCCGATGAATTCCACCATTTCTGAACTTCAAACAATGCTGCAGGTCCCCAAATGCATTTTAAACATTGTGCTTGTCAAAGGCACATATAGGCTGTAAGAAACCAGCATTGGGTCCAAAACAAAGCCTGAGAATGAACACACATAATGGAAAATACAGTTTCTCTGGTTCTCCCTCAACAATGAGCAAGAGGCATTTCAGCAGAAAGCAGGCAGTTTCTAATTATTTTGTGCAATATACAGTCTGCCCACATCATCTGAAGTGCTCCCTGCTGAGCCAGGTTCAAGACCTTGTTCACCAGGCCTCCAGTCTGTCCTCTGCAGTGGGCTTATTTGTCCCAGGTGCACGACTTTGCAAATGACTAGTTATACTTAAATTACAACACGCTCTTTTATTATGTGAACACTGTACGAAAGGCTTTTGGTGGATTTCAGCTAAATCCACTAAGTTCACTCAAACTCCCAAATCCAAGCTGCCTGTGTAGGTTCCCTCAAAAGTCAATGTCCTGAGAACGTCAACTGGAGTCTTAAGCACTTGTCCAGAAAGGTCAGAACTCACAAGGCTTGGAGAAGAAAGTCCATGCCTGAAATGGGTACTGATACCCAAAAGTGAAATGTTACAAAAACTTTAATAATAAAAGTAAGAAACAAGCAGCAAAGTTCAGAAGGAAATACAACCTTACTCTGCCAAAAGCTTTTTTTTTACAGTCCATACATTTTTAACAGTAAGGAATGTTGCTATTTACCTCTTTCCCACCTGTCTATTGTTTTGCTCATGATTATATTTTTGATTTGTTTTGCGGACAATGGCTCTTTTGGCCATAAATAGTATATGAAATTTAAATTAGCAATTCCAACTATTACTTTGACATTTCCAAAATAATTCATCCCTTTATTCCACCTGAATCCATTGTTCCATCCCAAGTGAATGCTCCTATCTGTAGCTCTGTCTCATTAACTCTGTCATTCCTGAACCAGTCAACCAAGTCAATACCCAGTCATCCTAAATTAACTAGCAAGACAATGCCATTGTCTTCTGCATATGCATTCAGTGTTTCTTAATTTATTTCTGTTCATTCTCTGGTGTAAACTTTTCTTAGTCTAATTGCCCCTGAAAATTTCTATCACCTGTCCATCTCTCCATTGAGCCAGCTCTTTTCAGAGTTCATGTCCTGAGGAAACTGGAGCTCAGTGGGACGACAGGGAAAGATATGATATTTTTAATTAAGATTTTGTCTTTCTATCATTCAAAAAAGGCCTTGAAATTCTTTTACAGTGGTGATGAATATTTCTCCTGTTTCTGTTCATAGTTAGTACAACAGATAAAGACAGTGCTAATTAAAGCAGGCAAAGGCTTTGCAAATAAAGCCTTTAACACTGCTGTGGGTTGCAGTGACAAGAGAATAGACAGTAATAAGAACTGTCTTATTCCCAGCACATGAACCAAAGTTTTATTCTGGCCACCCGTTTCTTGATCACAAAGATACTTGTCCTCTCTCTGCCTGATTCCCACCAGAATAAAAGTCACACTAATTTGCTTTCAAAATGTCTTCATTTCCGTTCTTTTTGTCATAAGTAATTAAAACAAATGACAAACAAAAAATATGCTGTATGTATTCATTGAAACACATCTGGGAGCTCCCTAATTAGCTACATAACACTTACAACTCTACAGGGAGTGGCAGAAAACCAAAGGCACAGCTCATTATGGCTGTCAGCATTTAACTAGCCCCTTGAGGAATGTGGTGCTACCTCCCTGCTACTTTGCAGCTGTGGCAAATTCTGGCAAGCTGCCTTGAAGAAACGACAGACAGAAGCAAAAAGAAAAATTACTTGGAGTTTTAATGGAGCTCAGTGTAAGATGTGACACCAGAAATGTAGTTGACAATGTCTTCCCACCAGGCCTCACTAGAGCAGAAACTCACAGCCTTTGACTACAGGCAGCACAGAAAGCCATAGACTTCTCCTGTATCAAACCTCCCTTACAGCAGTCAAACAGTGATCCTCAGGTGTCAGGAAGGTTGTCGTTTCAGTCAGAAACCCCCACATACGGAATATGGAAAGGAAAAGTTGTAGGCCCAGATCTCCAAACCTGCTCTTCCAAGACACTGGCAGATGCACAGGTCCTGCTCTCCAGGCTTCAGTCATAATGATCAGGCAAGACACTGTGCCTGCAACACACACTGCTGACACGTTCATGAACCACAAGCCATCCCAATTCACAGCTCCCTTCTACAATGATCTGGGTCATCTCTGCATTCAGACAGCTACAGGCTTAAAAGTTGCACCTCAGCCCCCATCCTCTGTTGCATTGGACCCTGAACACCTGCTTCTCTACTCCGTGAGATCAAAACCACGGGCTTAACAGCTTCTTTTGATGTCCATGTATCCCACTACCTCTTGCCAGATCTTTGATAATGTTCCAAGTAAGGAACTACTATAGTCCACCTTACGACAGATGTAAGCACAAATTCCAACAATGTTCATTATCTCCTTGTTACAATGGAGATAAAACAGACTGAACAAAGGACCCCTTGGCACTGCCCTCTGCTTCCCAAGTTCTGCTCCCTGCCACTCAGGGGTTACACTCACACATGATCCTCTGTCACCACCGTTTAATCAGCATTTGGTTACTCCTTTGGAGTGAAACCTCAAGTCTACCTCATAACAAAAGCAGAATACAGGCTTGCAAACAGTTTGACATGCCCTGGAGTACCCCACGTGGCATCAAACTGCATGTTCAGAAGAGTGTGGTTTTATTGTAGTTTCTACGTTGTAATTAGTGGCCTGATGAGAATGTCCAGGTACCCCAAGGCACCTCAAATATTTGGACAGGTGAACTGAGCTCTGTACAACAACCAGCCTAAGCATTATCTTTTTAATCTATAGTACAACAAAGATGATATATAAGTCTGAAGTAGACATGTTGGCTCTAGCTATAGTCCTGGAGAGAACGGAACACCTCCAGAAGACAGTTCTTTACACATGGCCTTAAGACATCCCGTGCCAGTGGTCAGGTGGCTGGAGATCACATAGGAAGGAAGAATTTGAATTACACTACGCTTCTATGCTTTGGTCTATGAATTGCTTCTCCAACTTAGGTGAGATTGTTTCAGCACCAATGGGTGCACTTTCAGCCATCACCATGTTGAATTGCTTAAGCTAGATATTTTTTAAAGTAAATTCTATGTGATAGCGATTGATTTCTGGCTGACAGCCTGTCCACATCCATTGTACCAAACCTCTGAGCTGCCAAAATTGAGATGCCCCACCCAAATTGTCTGCTGGGAGTAGACTTTGGCTCATGCTAAATCCTGACTTGCTCCTGGGGGTTTCCCTGAACTGCTTACTAGTCCCAGGAACATGCTGACATTTCAGGAGATCAGACCCTTGTGTTCCAGCACCTGGAAGTGTGGAATTAACACTGCAGCAGCAACTTCAAATCAGAATTCTTTTTCACCCTGGTCCTAGTGTTGTCCAAAAAGTGGATTCTTTACCTGGTGTGCAATAAGCCAATCCTCACACACTCAGGAGAGATATTGTTTTATTCAGGCCTGGGTGCTCGGTGGATTTTCCACAAATCAAGCACACCCAAAACCAGGTTCACATCACCTAAAGACAACTTAAGGCTACTTTCTTCTGCCAGCTTTCCTCTGTTTCTTCAAGAAGGATAATTTTTCTGTGATTAAATGGATAGCGTAGATGGCCAAGATATTCTGCCTTTAAGCTTAGGTTAAACATTAACATAATTCTGGTCATGCACTACTTGATCAAAGGGATGCTGTTAAACACAAATCATACCTCTTCTTTCCAAGGGAAGAACTTGTTCTATTACGCTAGGACTATCATTAAAACATTCCCTGGATTACCCCTGTTCACACAAGTGAAAATCTGAGTAAAACTCAGTGGGAAAGTTAGGAAAGCAAGAGGAAAAGCAAGGATGTTCTGTTTCTCAGCTGGCCTTTTGATGATATATGCACTGTATTTCAAACTACTTTGGAGAGTCTCACCCTCTGGAAGAACATCTTTCCCCACTGATTGTAGGAAGATGTAGAGAAGCTGTTAACAGACAATTTAGGTCATCCACACCAGGCTACACTTCTTGATGCCTAAGATGGCTGTCATCTGAATAAACTGAGACAGTCATAATACAGATATCTCCATCTCTTCAGTTCTCGCCTTGCTTCTTAGGAACTGAGGCAAAGGAACAGGGAGTGATGCATCTCAACCTAAAACATATCTTTACATTTCATCAGGTGCCCTTGAAGTGCTTGTTTCTCTTCATTTACTGCAAAGGGAGCTGGAAGATGCTGACACAGAGTCTATACTATAGAAATATAGACTCGTCAGAGGAATCCCACCTCTAAAGTTTGCATCAGGTGGTTGAAAATGAAATATTTGGAAGTCCTCTAAAATACTAGAGAGACAAGAATCAGTTTCTCTACTCCATATTGAGCTGACATATATGACATAAGACCTAAAGAACACTGTTATGGCATCTGAAAGCAAAGTGGAATTCCCTAAAGTAGCTGATATTTAGCACCACATATTTATGTGTTTGCACCTGTACCAAGGCACATACCACACCAAGGCAAAAAAACCATTAAGGCTGACGTGACACAAGCATATCTCTGCACCCCTCCAGGAGGTTACCAATTTCTTATGTTAATCTTCTTGCCCTGTGTGGTTGTCTCTGCCATCCTCAGGCATCTTCAGTGGCATTAGATGCCTATGTTTGAGTAGCTTTCTACCCAGTGGGAGGTGCAGAGCTTTCACAGTTTCCCTGAAGTAGAAACCTCTGTTCATCAGATAAGTCAGTCTTCAGAGTGATTGTATTGTATTTAGCTCCTTTGGTGAAAAAAGTAAAAGGTTTAATTTGCCAGCACACAGGGAAATAGCTCACATGGAAATACCTTCATTATAGACACCTACATTTATGCATTTATGTGTTTGTTTGAACTTCAGTCTAGGTTCAGGGCTGGTCAAATGAATCACAGCCTTTAAGTGATCATCTCTTTCCTCTGACTATAAAGGGAGGCTTCATAATCTCACATTATGAATTCCTAAAATAAGCTGAATCACACCCAAAAAGACCACAGGGGAGTGAGGAAAGCAAGTGAAAAAGACCTCACTGACCCGGTTCACAGGGGATTCTCAATATCAAGGTGAACACCAGGACATTGCTCTAGAAACAAATTCAGGTAAGAGTCAACATTCACCATGTATCAATAAAGCACCCAGTCTCCTAAAGACGTATTTTGGGACAAGGGACCTTGGTAGCCATGGAGAGAAGAATATCCACATTTCCTTTTTGAAGTCTTCTACAGGTGTGTAATGGTGAACTGGGGAGTATAGGGCATCACATAGCCACTAGAAGGAAGCAAGTAATGATGATCATCTCACCTACTTTCATATGTCTACAGCAAGAGTGTGGGATTCAGCTGCCTGGAAGAAAGTCCTTGATATCTTAGCAACAACTACAAAAAATCAGTGTTACCAACATCCTTCTGGTACCAAATCCAAAACACAGCATCTTCTGGGAGGAAAATTCACTCTATCCCAGCTGAAACCAGGACAAGTAGGAGCCCAGTTCAGTCCAATGCATGTATGTATCCCAAACATCTGCATAGGACTGCCACATATATTATAATACAGGACCTGTTGGAATTCCACAACCACATAGCGTGGCAACTGCAAACTCATAGTAGATTTCTGAACAGGCAGTGGAAGCAGGGGCAGGTAACCTGGGAAGAGTATAGGGACACTGTCTGGTTGTGCAGTGATGGCTTCAGGGAGGCCAAGGCACAGCTGAAGCTGAACTTGGCAAGGGACACAAAGAATGATAAGAAGGGCTTCTACAGGTATGTCAGCCACAAAAGTAAGGTCAAAGAAAGCGTACCCCCCACTGATGAGCAAGACTGGCAAACTGGTAACAACAGAGAGAAGAAGAAGGATGAGTTATTCAACAATGTTTTAGCCTCCATCTTCACTGGCAATCTCTCTTCCCAAAGCTCTTGAGTGGACAGACCACAAGATGGGGGCTGGCGGAGCAAAGTCCTTCCACTGTAGGAGAAGATCAGGTTTGTGACCACCTGAAGAACCTGAACATACATAAGTCTATGGGGCCTGACGAGATGCATCACAGACTCCTGAGGGAATTGGCTGATGGAGTTGCCAAGCCACTCTCCACAATATCTGCAAAGTCATAGCAGTCAGGTGAAGGCCCCAGTGACTGGAAAAATGGAAACACTGCACAAATTTTTCAAAAGAGGAGAAAGGTGGATCCTGGGAGCAACCAGAGCAATCAGAGAGAGATGGATTTAATGAGTGAACTGTTCGGTGGATGGGGAACTGGTTGGATGGTTGCATCCAGAGGGTAGTGGTCAATGGCTCAATGTTCAGATGGAGATCAGTGACAAGTTGAGTCCCTCAGGGGTCCATAATGTGACCAGTAGCAGTTAATAACTTCATCAATGACATAGGCAGTGAGATCGAATGCACCCTCAGCAAGTTCGCACATGACACCAAGATAAGTGGTGCAGTCCACACAACTGAGGGACAGGATGCCATCCACAGGGACCTGGACAAGCTTGACTAGTGGGCCCATGTGAACCTCATGAGGTTCAACAAGGCCAGGTGCAAGGTCCTTCACCTGTGTCAGGGCAATCCCTGGTATCAACACAGGCTAGGCAATGAAGGGACCGACAGCAGCCCAGCCGAGAAGGACTTGGAGGTACTGGTAGATGGAAAGCTAGACATGAGCCAACATATGCACTTGCAGCCTAGAAAGCCAACTGTATCCTGGGCTGCATCAAGAGAAGCGTGGCCAGTAGATCAAGGGAGGTGATTCTGCCGCTCTGCTCTGCTCGGGTGAGACCCCACCTGCAGTTCTGTGTCCAGCTCTGGAGCCCTCAGCACAGGAAAGACATGGACCTGTTGGAGCAGGTCTAGAGAAGGGCTAAAAAAATGATCAGAGGGATGGAAGACCTCTCCTATAAGGACAGGCTGAGAGAGTTGGGGCTGCTCAGCCTGCAGAAGAGAAGGCTTCCGGAAGGCTTTACTGCGGCCTTTCAGTACTTAAGGAGGCCTATAAGAAAGATGGGGTCAATCTTTTTAGCAAGGCCTGTTGTGACAGGACAAGGAGTAATGGTTTTTAACTAATAGAGGGTAGATTTAGAGTGAATATAAGGAAGCACTTTTTTATGATGAGAGTGGTGAAACACTGGAACAAGTTTCCCAGAAAGGTGGTAGATCCCCATCCCTGGAAACGTTCAAGGTCAATTTGGATGGGGCTCTGAGCAGCCTGATCTAGTTAAAGATGTCCCTATGCATTGCAGGGCATTAGACTAGATGGTCTTTAAAGGTCCCTTCCAACCCAAATTATTCTGTGATTCTATGATGCATCTCACTTATCTCTAGCCATCTTTGGGAAGACACCACTTCTGAATTAAGATGCCTCTGTGTCAAATTAAGGTGTGGTTGTGTGCGATGGCCATCTGACTAAACTCTTCTGACTGTAAATTGGTGTCCTAGATAACTGTGACCAATCAACACACCTCCACAATTGAAGAAGGCTCACTGAAGATGAGCAAGAGTGATGAGCCACGGAAAGATTGTAAGGAATGACCAACAATTTTTGTAAAGTAAGATGAACTTTTCTCAACACAAGGGAAACTTTGTTTTAGATATACAGCTCTACCAGTGCGTCATCAGGTTCTATGCATAGCCTTCCCTGACACAATTAGTAGAGGGTAATGTCCTCCTGATTGAGCCAGAGCAGCGAGGTGGGGGTATAAAGGGACTGTATGTATGACTGAGCCTGACATAAACTACAACAACTTGACAGCTCATAAAATGCAATTTGAAGAGAGTGATGGGCTTGAGCTGGCTTTAACACATGTATTCCTTCCTGGCAACTGGAGATGCTCAGCATTGCAATGGTGAGCATAGAAGGAATAGCAATGGGTAACACATTTGTATGGTCATTCAACTGTATATTGCAATTGCTGTATTATGTTTATACTGTGATTTGAGTATATTGCTGATATTGCTGTATTGCCTCACTAAATCAAAATGCCACGTAGTGTCAAATATCTTCAAATAGGTACACTTTATACTGAACATTGAAGTCTTCTCATGTGTAACATCTGAAAGAACCTGGTCAGAAAAGTCGAACTCTGACAATAACTGAGGGTTGTCATCAGCGGCGCTGAGTCTAGTTGGAGGCTGGTAACTAGTGGTGTCCCCCAGGGGTCAGTACTGGGCCCAGTCTTGTTTAATTTCTTCATCAACGACCTGGATGAAGAGTTAGAATATACCCTCAGCAAGTTTGCTGATGACACCAAACTGGGAGGTGTGGTAGATACACCAGAAGGCTGTGCTGCCATTCAGCGTGACCTGGATAGGCTGG
>Ga0065711_1006277_pt1 | contig 17852 bp, 12 predicted proteins | sample Hoacrofraction12_FD_59098 | JGI IMG/M metagenome (GOLD analysis project Ga0065711, IMG submission 59098) | Hoatzin crop microbial communities from Cojedes, Venezuela - Epithelial fraction 12 v2 (version 2) | ecosystem: Host-associated > Birds > Digestive system > Esophagus > Crop | place...
CCATGAATGAAGAAAATTTTCTCTCCTTGACATACAATAAGATTCTTTCACTGACTGGCTTTATGCAGCTGCATAGACACAGTAAAGTAGTGATTGACCTCAGCATCTTTCTTAACCTACCTGTCCCCTCACTTCTTTTATCTGTGACTAATGGTGTCACTGTTCTTCCTGCCACCCACACCTTCTAAACTGGGTGTCTTTTGTTTATTCCTTTTTTGGAGCGCTTTCTTTTCACCATCATCTTCATTAATGTAAAATTTCTCATTCCCAGCTTCACAGCTCTGCAGGATACCCTATTAGCTTCCTTTTTGCCTTCTTCCTACATTCACTAACTATCCCAATTCTTTTGTATCTTTTCATTCTCACAATTCAGCTCTCAGTATGGAATCTTAAAGAAACTTCACCAGGACACTAGGGCCTTACTCTGATGACCCACTCCACTCACACTTCTGGCCTGCGGCATCAAGAGAAACAGTTGGATTTAGAAATATCGTTTGGCTTGAATGCATCGTCAGCCAGACACATGTGTGGGCAATAATATATAAATTGATGGTTTATGTGGCTACAAATATTTTAGGAATAGCAAATCACCCTTGAATTATTTTGATGTTGTGCTTGACATTTCATATTATTTTTGCTAGTTCTGGAGGAGGGAAGATGGTGAGGGGGAGTGAAACCTACTGTCAATATTTTTCCTGTGAAGGTTCCTGGCATCTTTAGCATTAGCTGGCTTCACTCTTAATTTTGAGATAATCACTTTACTGTGCACAGTGGGCTGAAAGGAATAGTATACCTTTATGCAGGTTTGATTATCTATTATGCAACTCAGAAGCTTATTTTTTGTACTGTGTGGTGGATTCAAACTTGCTGTTCCCTAAATTTCCTTGCCCTGGAATATATTCTAATGTCGGACTGCCACTGCCAGATTTTTTTGTGGACTCTTGTCAGAATCAGAAAGATCTCATTAAACTATAGTTGTGCAGACTTAGTTTTTGATGTTATCACCTCAACTGAATTCAAACCCAGAAGAGGAATTTTTGTTTTATGTGAAAATGGGACTGTTAAGTTTTACCTTAATTCCTATTTGGTTTTAGGTCAGCCCTGTGGGGAAAGAAGAAAGCAGTTTTCTCAGCCTTTGCTGTGGACATTCAATTTTACAGATTCTAAATTGGTGGAATGTGCTGCTGCTTGTTTACTGACAGAAATATCTCATACTAAATTAGTTCACTCCAAATCTCTTCTTCTATTATCGGCCATGAAGCTCCAGTGTCCAAGTCAGTGATATCGTATTAGCAGCTCAAATGGTTTAAAAGCAATCTGAAAATGTGGGATTTTATATGAATGTATTCTTTCTACTTAAAGTGGTTTTCTACTTATTTCTGGGAAAGCAGCTAAGGGACTTGAATATGTTACATTAGAGAGGACAATATCTATGGCACAGGTGAAGCTGCCAGGGGTTACTCTGCAATAATTTTATCCACTGTAAGTTAAGGTTAGCCACGTTACAGTGGAGAGAGACCAGCCTACTCCATCCAGTCATCTCGAGGGGGCTGAGGCTGTTGCATACAATTACTTCTAGACTGTTACTGGGTGGGCAGCTGAGAAACAGGAGCAAGGAGGATTACAGGCTGAGGTCTTTCAGACCCCAGTGCAAGCCTGCAGTAGCTGAGACAAAAAGAGGCTGGGCAAGGACTAAAAGATGCAGAAACTTCAGATATGGGCCATATCTGAAGATGAGCAGTGCAGACAGGTCACTCCGCTCTTCAGAAGCCATCTAGCAGGCCAGTGTGGGCACAGCTAATGACGCACCTTGTAGGTGTGTTTCTACCCCCAGCCTGCAAAGCCCCAGCAGTCCATGCAGCTGCAGGGCACTGTGCCTATACCTGCATCTCTCAGTGCTTGCAGCCTCAGAGCCCAGCCACTTGGGAATCACTGTGCAAGTTCCTCTGCCTTTGTTTTATTTTAAAAGCAAGAAAACCCTAGCCAAAAAAAGTAGGAGTTTGATTTTCTTTCATGTCAACAATCCACAGCCATCACAGTTTTTGCGACACCTGGTGAGTTAGCAAAGATGATGGATGCGAGGCATTATTCAGATCTGTCTGCAGCCATTACGCTGGCCTGGAGAAGGGGAGGAGGGCTTCGAAGGCTCACATCCATCATGTGACTTGGAAACCACACCAGGCAGTATCAAAGCTGTAGCTGCAACTCTCTCATCCTCATCCTGCCAAGAAATACATGCCAGCCTGGCACTGGCTCCAGCAGGCAAAACAAGTGGTAGGGATGGAAGGAGACATTAATGCAAAATCCTGGTGGACGACAAGTTGACCATGAGCCAGCAGTGTGCCCTTGCTGCCAAGAAGGCCAATGGGATCCTGGGGTGCATTAGGAGGAGTGTGGCCAGCAGGTCGAGGGAGGTTCTCCTCCCCCTCTACCCTAGTGAGGCCCCATCTGGAGTACTGCATCCAGTTCTGTGCTCCCCTGTTCAAGAAAGATGAGGAGCTACTGGAGAGAGTCCAGCGGAGGGCTACGAAGATGATGAGGAAACTGGAGCATCTGTCCTATGAGGAAAGGCTGAGGGAGCTGGGCTTGTTTAGCCTGAAGAAGAGAAGGCTGAGAGGGGACCTTACAAATGCCTATAAATATCTGAAGGGTGGGTGTCAGGAGGATGAGGCCTGATTCTTTTCAGTGATGCCCAGTGACAGGACAAGGGGCAATGGGCACAAACTGAAGCATAGGAAGTTCCACCTGAACACGAGGAAGAACTTCTTCCCTCTGAGGGTGACAGAGCCATGGCACAGGCTGCCCATGGAGGTTGTGGAGTCTCCTTCTCTGGAAATATTCAAGACCCGCCTGGACAAGGTCCTGTGCAGCCTGCTGTAGGTGACCCTGCTTCAGCAGGGGGGTTGGACTAGATGACCCACAGAGGTCCCTTCCTACCCCTACCATTCTGTGATTCTGTAATCCTGTTCAGGTGAATTCAGTCACAAAATTCTCATTTCTTCAGTGGACCAAGATGTTACACCTTGCACTCAACTATGGGAGTGTGTCTTCTTAAAATGATTAGGAGAGGCTCAGCAATCACTTTCAATAGCCCATTAGGAGATAAATGAATCCTAAAAACCTGCTGGCTCCCACCTCTTGCTGTCACTGCTTGCTTAAGCTAATCTTGCTGCTTCACGTAAGTGAAGATTAAAGAGGGTGGTAAAAAGTAGCTAATAGCTAAGGAAGGAGGTTTTCTTTCTCTTCCTGGTTACAGTTCAGCTTATTTCGTTACCTTATTAATCATCTCTAATGATGTCTAAGTATACATGGAAGCTGTGGACATTTAGGAAACAGCAAATTGGTCCTTGCTCCAACCACCTTTCTGTGTACACGGCAGCAGAGATGATAATGTGTCCCAGGACGGGAACTTAATGGACTTGTCTGGTGGAATACTACTTGTCAGGGGCAGAGAAGGGAGAACAGGAGGTTTCATATGGATAATTGCTTAAATAATGTGAAAACTAGATGAGTTTGAAAACAGCCTGAATGAGAAATTGTGTAGAGGCAAGGAGAGCAAATGACTCATTTTGCTTCTGAACCGCAATAGTGAAAAGCTGCCAGGTATTTGGTGCTAGAAAGCAACAGTTAGTGTATTAAACTTTGTAGTGGTGGTGGGTTAGAGGCAAAACCAGCTCTGTGTAACACAGCATTTACTGTTATATTCTGAATTCTTGCACAGAAGGTAATTGGCTGAAAAGAGAACAAATTTATACTTACCACATGCAGATACTTACAGTACTTACCATATAAAGCAGACATCTTTCTGGGACATGAAGGATGAAATATCTTTCCACATAAATTATTGGGATTTTTTCTTTCAACTTCAAAGAAGCAATCCAGAGACATTAGGAGATGAAGAAAATTAGCATAATCAGCTCACACTGTTTAATCCCCCTCTGTGTCATTGGTTAACACTTTGATCCAGGCCAGGTTTATATGATCTGTAATTGCCCTATTACACTGACTGTTACAACTGTCAGATAGCTCACAATGTGCATCTTGGATTTTACAGAAAGATGCACTACGCGCAATATAGCCTTTAAAAGTATAGTTATGTGAAGTATAATGGAGAAAGGAGAGCACAGAACAATATGGGAGCTACAAAAGAAAATGCTTTCAATTCTGAATATTTTATACAGTTATAATACTCATGTATTTTTTATTCTTTCTTTTTAAAAAACTCTGAAGATTTGATAGTGACTGGACTGATGACCAGGATGGAGGTCAGTGATGGATGACCGACAGAAGAACACAACAGGAGAAGGAGGGCTTCTAGCAGCAGATTTATCAGAAAACTAAGGAATCTCTTGGAAGCTGTGATGTTGCCATCAGATGGCATGAGCACTGAAGGCTCAGGACTACCACAGGTAAGGAAATCAGCTTCTCTTAGGCAAATATTTATTGCTTGACACCTGTCACTATAATGTTCATGTCACTGTGATCAGAGACATGAAGTCATCTCGGACTTCATTTCGAATACAGGAGCTGTAAATTCTATCCTTCGGTTCAGTCAATGGCTAACTCCCTCTGACTAAGGTGAAATCACCCACAGGTAGCTTCCATCTGAAATGAGACGAATGTGCACTGTTTGCAGACCATGCAATTCATGCCACAGTACTACTAGAACAGAAATTTGGTACAAATTACTGTTATTAACAAAATGCTTGCTGTTACGGTAGAAGGAAGCAGCTTAAATGGCAGCTGTTTTATTTTCTCTTGAAAGTTGAAGAAACACATTTAGATTTCGACACCTCTGCTTGATTTTGTATCATTAAAAGGAAATAGTGCCAGTTCTGTAGGAACTTTCCCCATTTGTCGTGGACTCAGCTGGTTTCCTTAGCTCCACTGAGCTCAACAATGTGAAAACAGCTGATAACTTGGTTTTATGGCCAAATGTTATTCATTCCATTATATAAAATCTGGATGTTACTCCAATACACGAAATCTGAAAGAGAAAAAGGTAAAAACAGTATATTATACCGGTTGCTGAGAGAAAAATCTTGACAGCAATGGACTATTGGTTAAATTTGGCAACATAACTTGGTGGGAACAGGAATAGGTGGTTCAAAATGGCTCTAAGAATGCTGAACAAGGATGAAACAAAACCAACACTATAGGTGGTCTCTGTATAACAGGCTTTGGGCAATGGCTACAATTATTTTGTACTTTCTAGAGATTAATTTCGCTTTGGAATATGCAAAGTTCACATACACATACCTGTGAATCATTTTTCAGTGGCACATTTATAATTCTTAGAGATGTTATCTTCCAACACAAGAAGAAAAACATTCCAGTCATGACAATTTCTATTTTTAAACTGGCTTCTGGAAGAAAGAAAAAAAAAAGCAAACAAAGTGCTATAAAAATCTGCAGCAAGGAGAGAGAATAATGGGATGGGCCACTCAGTCCTCGATAGTCAGATGCATTAGATGTATTACTCTGAGGTCTAATGTATCCAAGCTCTTCCCATGGCTTTCTTCCCCTCCTCCCACAATTGCCAGTAGCATGCATGGTTCAGAGTATGAGCCTGTCAGACCATATTATGCTTTTTTATTTCCCTGTGAAAAGCCTAACCAAATGGGATTACAGGGGGTTTACAGGGTTGGGTTTGTTTTTTTACTTCAATATTTTGCTTTTGTTAAAAGGGCCAATTCTGACTCCAGGCACTATTATTTTCAGTTAATTTTTTTGCAGAAGTGCTTTGGCTTTTACTGTTTCAGCTGCTGATGGAAACTGTTCTGTTTATTATAAATAATTAAACTACAGAAAGTCCACATATTCTTCTTCCCTTTATGATTATTTAATGTTTTTTTTCAACTCACACTATGTATGTGTTGCCAGGAACAAAAAAAAAAAGACAACAAGAAAGTTATTGAAGCTGTGAGCATCGCTAGTAACAATCTTTATCATGTGCAAACTACAGGTTTTTAGGATGCAGATGATGAAAAACACTGTAATCAAGTTTTCAAGGGATGTCCATTACTGCTTGATGAGGTAGATCTGTCCTTACCCCTGCTTCTTGTGCACGATCCCATCCTCTTCCTCAGACCAGCAGTTGCAATCATGTGTTCAAGTGATAATCCAAATCAGGGAGCTACTCTAGGGGAAAAAAAAACAGCGCTTAGTCCATAGTCTGGCTCATTGTACAGCCACGTGAGCTCCATGCTGGGATAGAGGGAGGACACTGAACCGTCTTGCCAGGAGATAAGGGACCACCCATTTCACCAGCAGCTCAGAAGTCCATCAGCTCAAAATGATCAAGAAAGCACACCCAGATGGGCTAATCCAAATCCTGCTAAAGCCACTGCAGCACTCCGTATCATCTCCTGTTTGGAAGGATTTCAGAGATATGGGTCACCAGAGAGCACATCACTCATACCGCAGCACTACGGACACCCTGGCCAAAACCTGGGAACAGTAGGAAGGGACATTCGGGAGCCAGAGCTGCTCCTGGAATCATCCATCGCAACTTTGAAAAGGTTTCTCACAGCACTGAGCAGTAGGGAGTGAATCCTCTTTAATCAGACTCTGGGCTGGGACCAACAATTTGGCTCTCAGAAAGAATACAGCATATTTTTTGCTGACAGTGCAAATAAAGATCCTCTTGTAAAAATTGTCATACCAGACAAATATATTTTCCATAGTTGGTATCTACAGACTTTTTTTATCTGGGCAAAACCGAGGCTGCAATTCCAGCAGCAGTACTGGCACATGGTTTGTGTCGAAACACTGAGCTGGACTGGGGAACTGCCTAGCCAGTAAAAGGATAACATCTTTTCCTTCCAGCCTTTTTTCCAGCAGGATGCCATTTCCAGTGCAATGCACTGTGAAATGATGCTGTGTAGCAGAATAGAATAGAATAGAACAGAACAGAACACATCATAGTGGCATAGTACAAATACTAGAAAAACTCCATCATTTTCTGTGTAGATGTTAATTATGAACGTTCAGTCAATACACTGATGAAAATTATTAAAATGAGTATATGTAGTAATTTTGATTCAGTTCATCGCCATCTGCTAGTATCAGAAATATCAATATGCTAAGTTATTTTAAATTAATAACAACTATCCATACTCTTGTTATACTAGGGTAAAAAGCATCAAGAATATTCCTTTTAGCTGTTTCTCTACCCTGATGTTACAAAAAGCATCAATGGCAGAATTTCCACAACCCACTAGGAAGCTCATCTCTGCACTGCGCTGCCTTTGCAGATGGAAAGCTTTCTGTAATACCTAATTGAATAATCCTTTACTGCATGTTATGTCATCTTCTTTTTTTCCTGCCCTCAAAGGTAATGCAGAAAATGTGATCATCACTGGACAGTTTTTCCTCAAAAAATCAACTGGTATATGGATATGTTTTGGTTTGAAGGCTGCAGTGCTTTTAACTAAAAGAAATAAATCTTATCTTACACGATGTAATGGGGATGAGGGGTTATGTCTTCTTCCTCAGTCTGAGGTATAACACCATCCTTTGCAGGTTTGAAACTTCTTGTATGCCTGCAGTATTATCAAATAGGCAGAAGAAATCTATCATCCCTGTACCATTTCCACATATGCTTTTGAGTAATGAAACATCTAAAGCTTCTGCTTCATTCCTTGCTAAAGACAATCCTAGCTGCTCAGAATATGCATATGGAAATCAGGTTAACAAAAGTCTTAGCAGTAATGCAAATGGATGGGAGAAAAACCCTGTCTCCTCTTTGTGGTATGTTCTGCTTTGTTTGTATCAGCCTTCTTTCCCAAAAATCCTTCCCCACTCTTTAGCTCCACTGCAAGCAAAGTGATTGTATAGGCTGGCGGTGCTGGGCAGCAGCAGTGTTTCAGCCCACCCTGAGCAGTGATGGAGAACTGAGCTTCCTACAGCAGACCTGTCCTCTGCCTGGCCTGTGAGCGAGCGAGTGCAGCCCCTGGTGACCTGGTACGATGATTCCAAGGCAGTGTTAGCAGGACATGCTTCTGTGCCACCGCATGCAGTTGCTACCATGGCTTTGTGTGCGCTGGTCGGAACTGAAATGTAGGCTGATGCCCACAACACCTTCCCCAAAAAAGTCCGCAGTACTGGGAAATAATCTGAGCCTTTGCCTCTCCTGTTGGAAATGCACATCCATAATTAATCACAATCTTAATTTACGACTTTTAGATTCCTCACTAGTAGCAACTTCTCACATAGCTACCTCAGCATTACTGTTACTGCCTCCACTGACACTGGAGGCTCATTCTGTCCTGGTGAACAATGCCTGGGCTTCAGTTCTTAACACATCTATGGCATCTCAGCCGGCTTACAGCAATACAACATGTCTGGCTTTAAAACCTTCGACAAATGTCTCTGTAATTTTACCCCGTCCCTTCACAACCCTGCCCTTTGTTCCCTTTGCCTGTTTCCATAACAAAATGTAATTGTGTTCAAGACCCCTGTCCCGACCTCTGGGGAAACCAGTGACCTGTGCCCAGGATATCTGAAAGATCAGCTAAAGGCTACAGTGAAATTCTCTGCCAGCAAGTCAGCTCTGTAGCAAGGTGGAGTATCTTAGAGTAAAGCTCCTTGGTCTAGAAGGTCACACTTCTTACAGTCCTGGTCTAAAACTATGAAATGAGCTCCCATAAGGTCAGAGACATGATGAGCATCGTGAAATTTTGCTCTAAGTGGTATGTGTAGTTCTTTAACTTTGTCTTCTCTACGGAGTCTTTGCACACGGAGGAATGCCAGGTCTGTGAAAAGGAGCTTTGCAGAAACAGAATGTTTGGCCTCTACTGGGAAGCGAGTACTTTGCTCTCCTCAATTTGCACTTCCAGCCAACTCAAAAAGGCGTTGACAAATTAAGAGCTTTATCTAGTTACCAACAGCTGGAATGCAGGCAGAATTCATCTACTTCTAAGGAAGTAAAAGGATGGCTTGCAGTTCTGGAAAGGACTGAGAAACTGCCAGTCTTTGACAGCTGAGAGGGGACAGTGTCAGACTGTGAAGCAGTATCTGAATTCATGGCATGCTTATCCTTGCGCCTCCCCATGCTGAAGTTTGGGAAGGAATGAAGGAAATAGTAACAGAGTAAAGCAAAGAATTAACAGCAGATTGTAATTCTCTGTAAGTCCATAAGCCAAGACAAGATATATCCTGCCAGCTGTGGGAGTGGGTGCTGGATCAGAAAGCCCAGAGCTGGGGCAGGTGTTGGGTAATATTTGTAACCTAATTGTGTGGGATTCCTCCATGGTTTTTCAGAACTGCTGTTACAGAGCCAGACACTAAATGTGTTAAGACTGGCACTGTGTTGTGTCCCGTGGGAGCATGCCTCGCGTCAGTGATGGCAGTGGGCTCCCAGGGACTCGCCTCCCCGAGCGCTTCTTCCCTCCCTGGACATACGCAGCTGCAAATCACTGCAGGCTTTGTCATCTTTTGTCACCTTACAGTTTAACCATTACAAGGATAACGAAAATAATGTTAACGTTTCTAGTGTTGACTGGGAATTATTTTATTCTTACAACCAGAAGACGGGTCTGTTTGGCACACTTTGCTTCCTCCCACAAAACACGCCTGCCATCTTCTGGCCAGGCCACCAAGCATCTCGGGGCTGGCTGGAAACTCCTTTTGGAGAATGGGCTTCTCCAGTTAACGCCATCGACCAGGCAAGCACGTTGAAATTAAATCCTGCTTTGGGGTGTGAAGTTCCCCTGTCACAGAAGAATTGAGCTTTTAAGCTGTGCAAAACTCCTCTCTCTTGATTCGTAAGGATTGGCATGAGTTTTTGCTTTTATCTTCATACCTGCAAATATCCTGGGAGTTTCATTTATTTCAAGTCTGAAGGGGACATTCAGCCAAAAGAGTCATTATTATGCTGCTTTTACGTTTCAGTCACAAGTTTCAGTGGCTTTTATAGGAAACCAATGTTGATAAAAACTGGAATTATGGTTTTCATGAATATTTATTAAACACCAACATTGCAGTGGAATGTGAGGCTGAGCAAAGTTCTCATGGTGTCAGGTTCCAACACAAATATTTCATGTGGCTCTAATCAAAGCCGGTGCTGGAGTTTGATATCACCTTAGGAAGCTTGAAGGAATTTGCTAACTAGGAGTAAAATCTTGTTTGGCAGTCAAGCGTTCAATTCTGAAAACAATTCTTTGCTTCTCACGATCTTCAAAACAAAGCTGACTCTCTTCCTGAAGAACATGAGTTGTTTTAGGTACAAGAACTATTGTTTGATATTTTACAACCTGTTATGCAGAACTTTAGATTCCATGCTCATAAATACTCCCTTTAAAGACTGTGACTAACCCACAGGAGCAGAATTATGACTTTTTTTTTTCCAGGTTAAAGCCATCCTGTAGGAAAATGGAATCATATGAAAATCAAAACACTTCTCAAACTGCATTGCATTAATGAACTTGAGAGCAAAGTGGGAAAAAGCTATGATGATGTTTTCTAAACAGGACACTGACCTGCATTTTCTTTTCAATATCAAATGTAGTACACAGTATTTCTTTATAATATATGCATACAATTTACACCTTATGTGCATATTATACATATACATATTATACATATCGATGCAAATAATACTGAATCTTTAAAATAAATACTTGAATTGCTCAGAATTTTTATATTTTCAATGGCTCAATATTAAAATATAAAACTGGTTCATAAAATAGAAATTCTGCGCTCCACATCACTTGCAGTTAAGAGGGATACGGTGGGAACTGGGGCCACCTGCACAAGCATGTGAAAAATCAGTCTGGTTAGTTTCAGCACCCTCCCAAAATTTCCAAGGCCACTTCCTACATCGTTGGTGGAGACTGGGCGGTTCAGCCCTTAGCGGTACACTTCCTCTCACCCACCTTAAGTCAAACAACGGGTTGGGAACCATCTAGCTTCCCTGGACAGGCGATGAGGTCTTCTCTGATATTTCTGGAGGATACCACCTCTCCAAAGACAAGTGTGTAAGACAGTGGGTGTCTGCCTCCCTTCACTGATTTCTCAGGAAGCCTGGATAGTTAACACAGAGTAGGTTTTAGACAGCAGTCAGCTGAGAGGAATCCTACCCCAGGCGTCTCGAGATGGTGATAAATGCAAAGAGCTGAAAGGAGCTTATTTCGCTCCATTAACAGAGGAAGTGAGGCTGACTGGATGTCCAGCTTCAACTCTTCAACATCAGGCAGAGGTCTGCTAGACATTAGTCCACATTTCTGCATCACCCCCCTGAAATTTATCACCGTGTACACTAAGGTCTGGATTTCCCTGGGAGAAGAAAGGCTAGACTGGTCCTTCTTTTGCACTATGCTACAAATCACTTACGCTCTGCTTCATGGGAGACAAAACTACCCTCTTCTTCCCATCCTCTCATCAAGATATGGTAATGGCATTAAACTGAAAGAGGGTAGATTTAGAGAAGGTATAAGAAAGAAATTCTTCGCTCTGAGGGTGGTGAGGCCCTGGCACAGGTTTCCCAGAGAAGCTGTGGCTGCCCCCTCCCTGGCAGTGTTCAAGGCCAGATTGGACGGGGCTTTGGGCAGCCTGGTCTGGTGGGAGGTGTCCCTGCCCATGGCAGGGGGGTTGGAATGAGATGATCTGTGAGGTCCCTTCCAACCCAAACCATTCTATGATTCTGTCAGTCTAAGATGGCAGCTCTATGCAGTCTGAATCACACTAATCCCTCTGACCCAGCCTCATGCACAATATTCAGACCTGTCTTTTTGCTGACCATGTTCAATCATTTGCAAACACACTGCTGAAGGCTTTTCATGGGAGCAATGTTAGGATCCTCCTCTGCCAGGGAGGATCTTCCAAGACGACCACATTTTCTGCTGTGGCAGATCTAGTTTCCAGTATAATTTGGATTCTCTCGACTTTTGTCTCTCAAGTTGCCTGTAAAGAAGTGTCTCCCAGATCAGCTCTTCTGAAGACTGAAATAATCCTGAGATGTGTCTTTTTAGCTAAAAGCAGAAAATTATTCTTTCTGACATGCTTCATTAATAATAATTTAAAAAGCTACAATACAGAGCAGCTGACACTTCCAATTGTTTTTAACTATTTTTATGTTACCTAACTGGTGTTAACTAGCTTGAAGTGGTCTCACTGGTGACCAGCAGTACAGTTCGGGCCTATGAACCGTTTTCTGTTATCAGGAACTAGCTACACTTAGTAGCCCGCAGATTAGCAAACAGCTCCTGTNTGGGACTACGTATGCAAAGCGCAGGGTTGTTCTGCGTGTGAATTCTGAACCCTGAGCTTTTCCACTATGATTTTTTCTGCTAAGGCTTTGTACTGGTAGTGGAGTTCAGCGAGACTGGCAATTCAGTGTGAACCTCGAGACTGGGACCACTGAACGTCGTCCTGCTGAGAAGCGGAGGAAAGCTCTGGCAGATGAGGCTCAGCCCAGTGGTGACAGGGAGATTCATGTTTCCACAGAAAGCTGGGATTTCCTCTACAAGGTGGGATTTTTCAGGAAGACCACATTTTCTGCTGTGGTATGTCTAGTTTCCAGTATAATTCTGATTCTCTCCACATTTGTCTTTCACAAAATGAGTAGCACAAATGGTAAAATGAATGCCGAGCCCCACAGTTGAAGGAACCTGCCTTGCTCTTTGTTATTTCACTTTGTAACTCATGAGTTCCACAATTATATTCCAGATGTTGCTAAATATCCAAGAGAAACAGTACTGCAAGGCCTCTGCTTTGCATATGTTGAATTAGAATAGCCAGATCGTGCCTTTCAGCTGTACAACTCACCACATGCAGCCATGCATCACCTCGTAAGGGGAAAAAAAGTGGAGTGTTACATGTAATTATTTTTGTTAGTGATAAAAACAACATAGAGCAAGGTTCTATAATGTACAGCTGCTATTTAATTTGTGTTCTCAAAGGGATAATCTTCATTAATGAAGTTAAAAATTAACACTGGATCTGCATTTTATTTATTACATTTACAGCTGTATAACACAAAGCATGGCTGAGGTCAGAGAAACTGCTGTGATGGCAGGATTTGCCCTTCCGTGTGCTCCACACAAAGTATCACAGATGTTTTTATTTCTCCCTCTCAGTCAGGCAAACCATTTCTGAGCTGCTGTCTGGCATTCAAAAATATTAGCTGCACCCGCTGTCAGGCCTTTCTAGTTTCCCACCTGTTTTAGGAAAGACACATTTTTCTGTGAACTAACAGATACTGAGCTCACAAGAAGTAATAGCCAAGAACATCTGCAGAACAGAAACTAAAATTAAAATCCAGAAAAATACTGAATATCAATTCTTGGGACAAATTTCAAGCATCTGCTCTGAGGTACTGTAAATATATTTTACTACTTTAATGTTCTGGGGTTATTTTTACTGAGTATCTAATTTGTAGTAAAGCATGGTGTCTTTTCTGCCGTGGGTTAGTAAGAGGACTGAGAGGGCTGGTGAAGCCATTAAGAAAGGGTATGATACCCAACAGACAGGATAATATTGCCTGTCTCTAGCAAGATGGACTTGAAAAATCAAATATCACAGCAGGAGAAAAAGGGATACTTGGCAGTAAAAAAAAAAAAAAAAAAGAGCTTTACTCTTTCTTTTTGCTTGCTTACCTAAGTCTTTAAATCAGGTCTGGACTACGTAGTTTGCAGCTCTGGACAAGCAAGCAAACCTCTGCAGCAGAAGCCACAATGTGTGTGTGTGGCCAGTTACGAAAGACAGACATTTCTCCATGTAGCGCTTGGAAAACAAAACAACAACAGAACCAGAGTAGGTGAAGGATCAGGGAGGAGCAATCTCAAGTGGTGCCCTTCCCAAAGGCCCCAGCACGGAGGAGGGCTGGGGCCAAGAAGGCCAAAGGCGAGTGCTGCCTCGAGCACGGCACCTCCGGCAGCAGCCGGGCAGCAGAGCTCTGCGGGCAGCCGGACGGCCTTGTCCCCGGCCACCGTCCTCGCAGAGGGAAGAGGCCGGTGCCCGGTGGCAGCAGCTCTCTGTAGCCAGACAGACGCCAGGAAGGGGTTGCAGTCCTTAGATATATTCCATGTCTCCTTCTTTTCTTGTCTCCTTGCTAAGTACGCTGCTCATAGTTAGGAAATGAGATAAATATGCCAGTGAGCAACTGCTAATATAATTTGTTCTGTACACACTTTTTTTCACAGGAGGCAAAGCCCAAAGGCTCTTACTCTGCACAGTTTTATAGAAAACTGTACTGCCACAAACAGCAAGGTCTGACCCATTGCTTTGCAATCATCTCTTTGCCTTAAAGAGAATGAGAAAGTTTGTCATTAAAGGAATATGGGGAAAATGATAGAACTGAGATTGTCCTGGTGCTGCTGATGCATGTCCGTGGGTCTTGTCTCCTGTCAGAGGTGATCCAAGACTCGCCCCTGTGTTTTGACTCTCCAGTGCGTGCCTTGTTTTGTCGAGCCAGAAAACTCTTCTAGGCCTTTTGAATTTCCCAAGGGAGCATCCTCTTCAAAAAACAAGCATAAAAGTGCCATCCCCCACTGAGGGAAACAAAGTGAGTGCTCATACGTTACGGACATTGTCACTTCATGCAGGTGTGAAATGAAAATCGATCTTTCACACAAACAAGTTATGACAATTTATTTTGTCAAATATTTACTGTGAGTAAATTGCTTTCTGCTGTCTTAGCTTCTTTTAAGAAATACTATCTAAGCCCACTGCATTTAGCTGTAGGGAAGGAATAAAACCCAAACTTAATACAATAACTGATCTTAAACACATTAATTTTTATAGGCAAATTCTTAATATACTGAAAAGACCCCTATGTCAATAACAACAGTTAAAGGTTTTACTTCAGCTTTTCAAACGTTATCTTGATTTGCTCTTTTTCTCTTCAGAAGAAGACACAGATATAAACTTTCCATGGGTAAAGACTACCGATGGCTTTAATTATAATATTAAAAACAGTCATGCGAGTGTAAATTGTTTCCATTGAACCTTAAGCAGGAACACGTCAGTCTTTAAATATTTTGCAAGCACCCCATTGAAAGTGCCACGCAGGAGAGTCTGTCTGTGCTGAACTGCAGGACAAGGCAGATGCGGGGAAGTCCACGCCTCCACCTGCATTAGCTGGCAATCCGCTGCAGGAGTGGCACGCGCCCTGACACAGCCACGCGCACTGCGTTGGGGCAGGCAGAACTGGTGAGGTCAGCAGCGGCGGCACCACGGCACAGATGGGTGTCACCCACACACTGGGTCCACCACAGCCGACATTAATAAAACATTGATACTTGGCTTTTAGAAAATGCAGATATGTTGGTCTCTTTCATGCTGGAGTATCACCCTAGGAGATGATATCATCTCTATCATCATGTATAGAAGATGAAGAGAAGAAAATCCACTTTAGGTTCCTTTCATGACTCTTGGGTTTTGTTTCAGTCCAAAATAGAGAGAGACGTCCTCACCGACTGCAATGAAAAAGTTGTTGGGACAAAACGAAAGATAGACTGTGCAGAGCTTTATTCTTATATAAGGAGTGCAAAACGATAGAGGGTAATTCACCGCAAAAGGTATCTGGGAAGGAGAAATGAAATTTGGACATAGTTAATGGATTGCTATGTTCATTGCGAACTGAAACGAATTTTGGACATGCACATTTTGCACTGCTTAGCAGCCAACTCTTTTCATTCTTACAAAATTATTTATTGGTATTTTATCAGGCTAAATTTACACGTGGTATTTCAAGGCAGAGATATCGTGTGTATTTAAAGCTTTTCAGGATCTTGTAATTAGAAAAACAAACAGTCCTCTAAAACCCTCCCTGCATTTTTGGGTTTTTTACATATAAAAATGTGATTTTTGCAAGACGATGTGATTTTGTAGTATCTGACGGAAACACTGGCGTTAATCCAATAGAGCCTTTGGCTTGAAGGGCTCATGAGAGCACTTAAGGAAAAGGAGGAGTTTTAAAAACTCAAAAGTTGATTTGCCAAAACCTGGTGTTAGCATGGCCTCGGCACAGGCTGTGGAAAGTACACAGCTCTGCCGTTCCATAAGATAACAGAGATTGCTTCATGGCCAGTTACTGCAGCGCACGCTACTTACACCGCTGTAGCTCCAGGAAATCGTCAGTTGCTGCCCTTGGTATTTGTACTTATGAAGTGCATCTTGTTCTAAAAAAGCCAAAAAAATTTAATGGCTTTTGAAAAAACGTCTATGAATTTTGACCACTCTGAGCTGTCAAAAAAACCCCAAAATAATTCTTACATGACTGAGAATAAAGCCGCAACCTTCTGCCACATGCCGTATAAAACATCAAAGAATTCCGGTGACATATTTGTCATTGAAACAAACCGATCTGTGACTCATGGCCTGATCTAGGAGGTGTGTTAAATTATTCGGAAAGCATTTTCAAGTGTTAAGTTCTTATTTATTAAGGAACAAATCCCTAGGGCGTGTTCTTTTGCGCTGCCTTGTCATGGGGTGTCTGCCTGACACCTGACACGTTTACCGAGTCAGGTACACACAGCCACCACGATCTGTGGAACAACCTTCACCGGGGAGTTCAGGACTATTTGCCCTGGACAATTGATCTGTGTAGACAAATAAAGGGGCTTTCTGCTTCATCCCTGTGTTAGTTTGTGAACGAGAAATTGCAGAACTCCCCAAGTAAGAAAACTTTTAAAACAGGAATATTAATACGAATTTACTTAGAATAGGATTTAACGCCTGGATATAAAAAGAACTTGAGACTGCTTTTAACCCTAGAAATAATATGGCAAATTTTCCTGAATTTGTGTATAAAACTGAAGTGAGTTCGGTTGAGTTATGCTTGTGTAACAAAGTTGAATTTGATTTATCATTCCACATGTGAATTTATGCAGTGCAAATTGCAAAATTAAAAATTTCCAGTAGGTGTCCTCTTCCTACATATTGTATGTATGGGAATCATAGAGTCAAGAATGGTTTGGGTTGGAAGGGACCTCACAGATCATCTCATTCCAACCCCCTGCCATGGGCAGGGACACCTCCCACCAGACCAGGCTGCTCAAAGCCCCGTCCAACCTGGCCTTGAACACTGCCAGGGAGGGGGCAGCCACAGCTTCTCTGGGCAACCTGTGCCAGGGCCTCACCACCCTCACAGTAAAGAATTTCTTCCTTAACCCAATCTAAATCTGCCCTCTTTCAGTATAAAGCCATCACCCCTCGTCCAACCCCTACGTGCCCTTGTAAAAAGTCCTTCTAAATTTTTTTTTAGCTCAACAAGTAGGAGTATTACACACTGCAACAAGTTTTCTGAAGAACATGTGTAAAATATGCATGAATTTGATGTGATACGCTCTACTAACACTAGGATTTCTGGAATGTTTGCAACATGGAACTGTTTATGCGCAAAATAATTTGCAGATATCCATGACTGTACTTACACGCCTAAATAACATCTGTAAAATATGCCTGTAAGTGCACATATTTAAACCTGAAAATCCATTTAATGGATTCCATTTAGTCCACATGTCCTTAAAGCAATATAAATATGTACTGCAGCATTGCCTCTGATCCCGAAACTCGTATCGCAAAAACAGACTTAAGATCCTCTTTACTTATTGGGGTATTACATGAAGTTGTGAGGGCCCCAGGAGGGCAGGGAATTCCAGTCCCATAAATGGTGTTTCAAGTTCATAGAATCACAGAATCATGGGTTGGAAAAGACATCTAAGATCATCGAGTCCAACCACCCACCCAACACCACCATGCCTGCTAAACCATGTCCCGAAGTGCCACATGGACATGTTTTTGAACACCTCCAGGGATGGTGACTCCACCACCTCCCTGGGCAGCCTGTTCCAATGCCTGACCACTCTTTCAGTAAAGAAATTTTTCCTAATATCCAATCTAAACCT
>Ga0065711_1006760_pt1 | contig 17852 bp, 7 predicted proteins | sample Hoacrofraction12_FD_59098 | JGI IMG/M metagenome (GOLD analysis project Ga0065711, IMG submission 59098) | Hoatzin crop microbial communities from Cojedes, Venezuela - Epithelial fraction 12 v2 (version 2) | ecosystem: Host-associated > Birds > Digestive system > Esophagus > Crop | place...
TATTTTCATTTCAAAGCACTGTATGCACTCGAGATATTTTGCAAGCATCTCCACAGAAATTATGTCGTCCTAGCAGGAAAATTAAGTGTACCTTTGCTGTTTTATGGTGAACAGCAAATGTATTTATTTGATTTGACTAACTCATGTGAAATATTTTTCATTGAGAATATCCTCTAAGCATTAATTCTACTAGAATAACCATAAAGAACATCCAACACATGCCCCTATAAAATAGTTGGAAGTAAATATTCATAGGCTCATGTCATTACTCGAGCTAACCTGATAGCTGGGCTCGACTGTCCTGCCATCCCCAGAGCTTTCACTTCCGTGCCTTCTGAAATCCCAACTTTACTCCCTGGACACACCTGCCTTGGAGACAGCAGCTCCCCTGAGATGTCAGGAACAGAGCTGGCCTCAGCTCTAGGTCCCACACATGCCCCTTTGCACAGGGTGGATGGAACAACCTCCTGGCCGGCAGGGCTGGAGGCAAGAACTTTCCCAGTATCAAGACTTCCACTCACTGTTGCCATCCCTCTACCTTTCACACTTCTACCTCTTTGCATCAACGTTTTAGTGCCCACAAAAGCAGGCAAGGCAGGCTAATCCCAAGTGGGGCCTCAGCTCGTGTGCTTCATGGTGGCAAAGGACACTATTATGATTGACCTTAAACGTTGGCATGTATAGCCCCAAGTTCCAAGATGATATGTGTGGGTATCTGACACCTCGGGGCAGAGAAATGAAAACACAAGAAGATGCAGGAGCACAATGCAAGCTGAAGCCACCAAAACCGCAATGAACCAACATGGCACAGCCACAGGGAGATCTGATCAGCAACACAGCATAAGTGGTAGTGCACCGATACTACTTTGTCGATTAACACTTCAGCTACAGGCAGCACTTTTGCTCCTGAGAGCATGCTAGGGTATGCGAAGACAATTGATATCGTGTAGGAGTCACATTATTGCCAACAACAAACTCAGAGAGAAGGATTAGATATGAAATGCTGGCAAAAACTAACCATAAATAACCACTTCCAGTGATGATCACTTCTCTTCCACTACTTTCTGCACCCTCTAAGGGGCATTTTACAGGCTGGGGAACTGAAGGATAAGTTTGTGTGTTTCCCAAACTGCTAGCAGATCCTACCGCCTTGAAAGGTAACTCAGGGAAATTCAGGTAAAAAACTCTTGGTCATCAGTTTCCCACCTGAGCCACACTTCCCCGGTGAGAAATGACGCACTCTGGTCAGCAAACCCATTTGTTAGTGGTGAGTGACTCAGGGTAATGTTTGTCACAGGCACAACTCTCCCTTTTCATCTCCAGCTTCTGGGCAGAAATATTAATCTCTTCTCTCTTCCCTTGACTGCTTCAAGCCCTTTTCTCAGCTGTTCACCTTTAATATCTCTGTCTTGCCAGAGTAGGGCATGAAAACTCAAACAGTGCTGAACAGAAAGCATTACTTCTATACTCCCATTGCAATGACAGCTCTAAAAACAATCAGTCAGATCCGTTGCATTGACCATGATCACATCAATCACTGATTTTATNGGTTTATGACACTCCTTGTCTTGAGCTGCGATACNTACAGTCCTGGGGAGTCAGTATTCTACTTTCTATTCCTGTATTGGATACTAGAAATGGTCCTGAATGACAGATTCAGGTGCAGACCCCTGGCTACCCTGCAGCTGAAGGGGTTTAGTTTCCAAGTTCTGGTTCCGATGTCTCTGCTGTACTGTGGGAAACTAAACCCAGCAGGTTATTAACAGCCAGTCTGTTTGCTATATAATACATAGAAACCTTCCCCATTGCCCCCTCAAAAACGGAGAAAGAAAAATCAATGTGATAATTTATCTACACTGCCAGAAAACTCACTACAAACACACATCACAAATAACCAATTGAAGTAAAGACAGAGAGGGAGAACTTAAGAGTGATAGAGAAACCCATATGCAATTTAGTACAGTCTATGCTCCCGTTTCCCTCTGCAGCACAAACCAACGCACCAACACCTCAGTCTAGCTATATTTCCTCATGAAGACTGCTTTCTTTTAAAATCACAAACCTCTCTCCTCTCTTGCTCCTCTCTCTTATTGCATTTGCCTTTCTCTTGATCTTCTGTGCACTCATCTGCATTAATTTCTTTCCCTGATTTGCCTTTTTATAAAAAAGTCAGCCTCTGAGCCTATGCTTATCTGTTAATCTAACCCATCTATCAACAGTTTCGGAGCCATCTCTTCAACCTATGCAGCCAGGGATTTTAGCCAGGCTTTTATCATTTTTATGTGCACTGCTGCCGCCCGCTGTCACAAGGTCACCCTTGGAAATGATACTATGCCTCAGTGGGTACTTTTCACCTAATAAAATATACAGCATACTGTATATCAGTCATATCATCTAGGGACCAAATACTGAACAGTCAAAGAGGGGTAAATGCTTCCCTCCGGATCAATTTTTGACTGCATAGCAAGGGTAACCTCTTTGCCAACGAGAGACAGAAAGTCCGGCATTAGACTATGGGGAACTTCTTCAGTCGTTCTGGAAGCACGATCCCTCTGCTCTCACGCGTTCAAGGAATCAAAATCAAAGGGGTTATGAACATGCTGTGTGACAGACCCAACCATCCAAGCACATTTCGCCACCATCACTCAGGGACTATTTGGCCCATCACCACCGGTTGCACACAGGGCAGGGTTCGGACAGACCCCTGCAGGGTTTGGGGCTGACACTTGCTGAGCTCAGGAGGGAAAATTCACCAGGTAGCATGTACCCTCTGAGACAACCCACCCCAGGGAAATGCTTGGCATTTTGAAGTTCCAGCTGCACAACTCCAGAGTATGTCCCTGCTTTTCTTAAGCAAATGAGCAGCAGCAACGGGCAAACTTGCTTTAGCCACTCTGTTGGTTGCAGAAACTCCTTGGACACAGAAAAGACGCCTGGTAGATGTACAGTCAGGTTTTCCGGTGTCCTCCTTTTGCCCTAAATTTAACACCCGTCTCTTCTTCTTTTTTGTGGCTGTAATGCAGTTCTAAAAGCCATTAAGACAGAAAAGAAAGAATGCCAGGAAGCTGTACCTCCCAATTTATATAAATCACAGTGATATAAAATCTTCTAGAGTGATAGAATTTAAAAAGAAAATAAAGTCCAGATCTGTGCAGAGCTTTTGGTTCAAACTCAAGTCAAGGGCCACAGCAGGAGGAGAAAATAAGAATGGAGCTTTTGCTGCCGCCGCTCATGGCATCACGTCGCAGCTCACATCAGCATCAGGACTGGGGCAAACACGGTGCATCAGGTGAGCAGGTGCAAGCCCAGCGCGGGGGTCCCGCAGAGCTCAGCCACACCTGGGCAACTATCTGTGCTACCTGAGCACACGCTGGACTCAAGCCATCTTTCCAGCCTCAGCTCTAGACATGTAGCCCAAACGCCGGCCATGGGTGGCAGGGGATCTGCTTGCCTGTGTGTGACCAGTCCCATTCATCGCCTACCCAACCATCCCAGTTCTGCATCCATATCGCTAAGTCAGGAGTGACTAGGAGTCCACATACAAGACTTGTCTCTCTCTGTCTCTGGCTGCCACCTCCCCCTCCCGTTACTTTCCTGCTCCAGGAGAGTAATGAGCTCCCTGCCTCCCAGAGCCAGCAGAACTCATTTACCCCCTTCCCTGCAGGACCAGTGCCTGCTAACAGCACTAGATGTTTCTTATGAGCATTGCCAGACAGCAACATGCTGCTTTAAATGAAACACTTCCATTAATGCTACAGGTGGGCTTCAGCTACAAAGTTAGCCTCTGTATCTGAACGTGACTCAAATTTGGCAGCAGCTTGTTACAAAGATGGGCCCTAGCTAATATGCCTTTCACCTAACCGGACACAAATCACTTCCTCTCTATTTAAAGGAGAGAAAAGGCCTTTACAAGCAGGAAAGCCAAGTCCAGGTTCATTACAGCGTGACTGCTCTGCAGTCCTGGGAATATTGCTAGCTCAATGTTGCTGAGGACCTCAGTATTCAATGAAGGTCTCTAACGAGTACGTACAGACCCTTCTCTTGGCATAATCCAAGCAGGAGGCAGCCTTGGGCAGCAGCCTGATGAAGGCTGAAAAATTGCTGCCTGAAGTTCAGGCAGTGCTTTGTGTTTCCGAGCCCGTGAGGATGGCAAAATTCAATCCTGTGTCAGCACATCTGCTAGGTCCCTTCTTCCCCGCTTGGCCCCAGCAACAGTTTGTCACAGGGCTTAGCCCAAACCTACCTACCTCCAGCACATCTGGCTAGCAGGGAGGAAGGAGGATGATCAGCCGTTCCTTGCAGCTGGCAGGAGAAGCCACACAACAGAGCAACAGGTGGGAGGGCAGAGGTCTAGGGCTGGAGATTGGATAAGCTCCTGCTCACCACACTTCCCATCCAGCAGCCTCCACATCCTGGGGGATGCACGGCCAGAACTGCCATGGGGGAAAGCCGAGGGTCACCTCACCTCCCTGATCTTCCCGCCACCACCAGAAGCCACAGGCAACATCCAGGGGCTGGCACACAGATGTGTTGGAGATATTCCTCTTCCTCAGGTTGCTCTTAGTCTGGATCAGAATGAGAAAAAGGTGCGAGTCCAAGAGGGAAACTGAGCAAGCAGAAGATGTTTCTCTCAGATGAGGTACTAATAACAAGGATGCAGACAAGAAAAGGCATTTCTATGTGCTTAAAAGAAATGAATAACCTAACCTACTAGTCAGACACAGAAGGGGCCAGGCTCCAGGAAACAGCACCATTTTGCATGTTTCTGGCACAAACCACAAATCATGACAAAAGCAAGAATGCAGACAAAAAAGTCAGCTTTTCAGACAGACACTCAAGCAAATAAGTCAGCATAATGCTTCAAAGTCACCTCATGCAGGCATAAATTCACTTCCAAAAGCAGGGTTAGAAGATTCCCATCTCCCCTCCAAATAACTAATACAGTTTAGTCAATGGATTTTCTATGAAAGACTTAGAGTTATAAACTCTTTGGAGTAAGGAACACAGCTAAGTTTGCAAAGCAGCATGTAAATCCACAGTGATATAATAAGCTTTTATATGCACAAACAAATCATTTGTCCCTTTCACCCCAGATCTCACAAGACACAAACTAAAGTAATGGCATAGGACAAGGCAGGCCATCTCTCTGGAATTTTATCAGTGTGTACCAAATAACTCTGACTGTTAACTTCAGCCCCTCACACCAGTCATTAGCCATCAGTCTCGTTCCAGTGAGCAGCTCTCCTCTGGCACCAGCACCATGGCTCTGCCTCCCCGGGCTGCAGCTCTCATCTCCGCTTTCTCTACTGTCACCTAAAACAGGAGGGACTGGGACCTTAAATCACATCTCCCTTTTTTCTCTCTGGCACCAAATCTTATTCTATCTTCCTTAAAGTGGCTGCACAGATTGGCTTACCCAGGCATTAGCCAAAGCAAAAACGTAAAGGGGAAGAGCCTGGGATGGGTAGACCATGGCGAGAGCTGCACTGTGTCTCGGTCTCCAGGGGCAGAAGAAACCATTGTGGACAGCATGCAGATTAAACATTTACTAGTATTACAACTGCATTTTAAATCCCCTGCTTCTCTCTTAAAAACACGAGGGACCCCCTTGCCCCCCTCCCGTACTGGCCCCTAGGAGCACCTGTGAAGTGATATCAAAGATGTTGGGACAACACCAAATGTGGCTTCAGGTCTGCCAGACTAAAGGAGCGGACCTAGACCAGGAATCATAGCTTTTCAGGAGAGCGACATTACCAGCATGATTCTGGGCACTCAGGGGTAAATTGTCCTCATTTTCTCCTGCTGGAACTGATATATTTCCACAAAGACTAAAACATTCAATGAGCCAGATCAGTTGTCATATGGTGAGGGCACTCGGCTTAGAGGAGAAACCCTTATGTTCCAAACTTCGTTCCAATAAACATTAAACTGCTTTATAGATACTGGAAACCTTTAACAGGAGAGATGGCATTCCTCCATCCCAGGATACTGCCTGATTCATGGTGCTTGCTAGGGAAGTCTCCAGGGACATGAGGGTGCAAATGACCTCCCATGAAAGATGAGGTTAAACCAAGTGCTCCAAGCACCAAAGGAGACGTCTTCACGTTCAGTTATATGGGCTAAAAGGCAACCATAATCCACAACAACCTGTGAGATGTGCCTAAACACAGCATTTGCTGCATTTGCCTTGCCTTTGCCAAGGGATGCTCAGAATAGAAATAAAATTAAATTATTTGAGTAGAGCAATCCTTTTCTTCCAATCTACAGTCAATGGTTTTCAGTTCAACAGGAGTACAATAAAACGTTCTCATTATGAATTGGATCAAACTGTTTTTTACCTTCTTCCCATCTCACCCTGAAGTAAAAGCATCATGATTTACTCAGGAGAGGGAATGTTTCCTGCAGGGGCAGCATCCTCACCAGCTTTTGTGAAAATCCAGCATGAAATACAGTGTACTATGGATGCTTAATCAAACCAGACAAGATTTCTCAACCAAATAGATGGAAAAAATTTTTTTGGTGAAAATTAAGATGATTTCACACAACATGTTAACCTCAAATAAGCTTGAAAGGAGACTTGGGTATGAGGGAGTGCGGTTCCAACTACCTCAGTTTGTCAAGATAGTATTTAAATCTATCTTTTTGGCTTCATCAGATTATTGGGCTACATTCTGCCTGCTGTTAGATTTCAATATGGTACATACACCTTTTATAAAACATTATGCTATTTAACATTTTGACATGACTCAAAAAGAAAAAAAATATTAATAGCGAAGCAGCCTGAGATGATCAGAACTCATGAGAATTTCCAAGCTGTTTTTTCTTTAATTTGCATTCCACAGAAATAGTCACAACTTTCTACTTTTCTCTTGAATTTGAAAGAGAAGAAATCCTGAACTATTTCCCAAGGGATAGGATTGTTGTAATCCATAATACCCTGACAGAAATGTGGCACTAATACTCTTCACCTTGCGGATTATGATAGGCTCCAATCGCCAGGGCGACGGGGAATGCTCTCGGGACAGACCGATGGCCAGGAGCGATGCTTGCAGACAAGGCAGAGTGCTGTGCAAGTGCAGATCCATGGCCTGTGACAAGAAGGATGCGCCTCTGGGCGGCTGGAAATCATATCCGTGAATTCCGATGCCGGCTGCCAGCATGCTCTGGCTCTGGCGTCTTCCCACACCCCATGGGAGTGATGCCTGCGAGCAGCTCTCCCCACTGCTGGCCTTCCCGCACAAGTGGAAGCCCACATCATTGACATGGAAGATGAGCCTCACCGGAAAGCCTGTTTCAAAAAGGAGTCACGTGATGGGGCAGTCTTCTGGATGCTATTTCATCGCCCCACAATAAAAGCCAATGTGGCAGGAGCATCACCAGCTTGGCATGATTTTCAGCCAGGGCACAGGAATAGGTGCTCAGGCAGCCTCCCCACCCCAAACAATGATGAGGAAAACCCAGTTCCCAGGCCATCTAACCTCCAGGGGGGTCCTACAGTTTACAGGAGGGTCTGGAGCCTCTGTTTCCTCTTGGCCAGCTGCACCCAGCATCACTCCTGCACAGCTGCTCCTTGATTTCAAGGCAGATGTTATTTTAATATACATCCACCACAACTGATTTTGTGTCAGGACTGGAAGTATAGCAGGAGGGTGGGTTGTTCTGCTTTGCTTTTTTTCCTAAGAGCAGACTCAGTCTCTAAAGTGGTCATAGAAACATAGAATGGTAAGGGTTGGGAGGGACCTTAAAGATCATCTGGTTCCAACCCCCCTGCCATGGGAAAATGGCCATGATAATGATGATGTAGTTAGGGAATAGTAATACATACCACTTTCTATGGTAAGAGATATGAAATGAGAATGCAGCTGTATTTGCCTCAAATTTATATTGTTTTCAAATTCCCTCTTGACTGCGACTCTGATCCTGCTTGTGAAAACATATAACCAAACACGACCTGATGCCCAAAAGGTTGGGATAGAGTCTGGGAAAGGTGAAAGTGTGCAGCTGAGAGATCTGGCAGAGTAAGCAGAGATCTAAATAAGGAAAAAAAAAAAAAACCCAAGAGAAAAAAAAAAGCAGGGGAAAAAGGGAATAACTAGGAAAGAAACCTTCCTCATTTTAAGTAGCGAGCAAACACAGCAAGGGGAAAACAAATAATCAAACATGAGAGGGGATTTGTGGAGAGTTCAAAGTTTTAATATATTCACTCTAGTCTTGTAAGGTGAGACAGGGATTGCTCTCCACCTAAACTGGAAAAGTGGTAAGCAAAGGGCTTCCAGTTTTGTCTAAAAATGAATTTTATGCCCCATTTACATTTTCATTATTTATGGAGTTTTTCTGATCATCCCTCCTGCTGGGAAGGAGATGACCACAGTCCCACATCTGTTTACCTTTGTTTACAGCTGGGAACACAGCCATGGATTTGTTCTGCTCCAGTGAGAAGGCAGACTGATTTGATTATTGCTCTCTAATATACAAAAAGGTTATTGCTAGGAGTCCCACTTAGGAAAGAAATGACAGAAAGCTGGTTTTAGCAAGTTATCAGAAAGGTGTGGATGAGAAAGCTAAGGGCCAAGATGACTCTTTCACCCTGCAGTCCCCAGGATGCCGCTGTGGATCTTGGTCAGCTGAGGTGAGATCACGGCTGGTCGAGTTGCTCTGAGCAAGACTCTAGGTTCCACCACTGCAAAAAAGATTGCCCTGATTTCAGCAGAGACAATAACTGCACACATCACTCGACTCTTTCTGTGGTGTCATGCTGCCTGTGGGGATGCTCCAGAGGTACAAAGGCAGGTAAGGCTCTTCCCTGGTGCATCCAAAAAAGCTATGGGCGAGACTCTCCAGTGCAGATAGTCCCCTTCACAGCTGGCACAGGCAGGTGTAGGCAACCTCTGATGGGAGGCCTTTCAGTTTGTCCTTGTCCTCAAATACAAGTCTCTTCTCAAAACTATTCAGTCACTCACATGCTGTGTTGTTTGCTCAGGCCTGTTTCCATCATCCTGATTTCTGTGGGGTGGTTTCTGTTCCTGAAGGAAGCCCAGAGGTACACCCAGGAGTCACCCCATACTGGAGCTGGGAAATTACATTGGGATTTCTTTAGCTTTACGAGAAGCATATGGTCTTTCCCAAGATGTTTGGGAAGCGATGCAGCCTTTCCAGTGAAGGCTTCTTTAAATAATCAGGAGAGAAATTTTAAGCACTTCCAGTTCAGCTATCATCTGCTACACTCTCACATTGCCAGGACAAGTGGTAGATCAAAACCTGCTAGAGGGTTTCTGACAAACTGATGGGAGTTTTCATAAAAGCTCCTGATTACATTGAGAAGCAGAGGCACTGATCCATATCCCTCAGCTGGGGTTGACCGATTCTCCTCTGCTCCCTCTCCTCCTTGCTCTACCCACCTCCATGCAGCCGTGTTGTTACTGTGGACCCCTGTGAAGGTCACACGTGTGACAGCAATTTATCTGACTATGAAATGCTGCACTGCGAAAGGGTACCAGCACACCAGAGCAATTCAGAAACATCATCAAAGCTTGGTTCAGCTGTAATGGCAATTTTTCTGATGACCAGGTGACTATGGCTAATTCGCTTTAGTTTGTCTTTGCATTATACAAGACTAATTTTATATAGGTCACAGTAACAAGCAGTTTTTCTACAAAGAATGGGATATTTACAACTCTAACATAATGATGCACTAGAGAGGGCAGAGGTCTTGAGAGGTGGAGACACAGAAGGTGGTGCAGAGGAGCGCGGCCATGCGGTGACAGCACAAGGGGCACAGGCTGGCACCGGAGACCCCATGGCTATAAACAGGTAGAAAATTCTAGGGGTAAGGAAGAGAACAAAGACACAGTATCTAACATGCTGTCATGGCATAGCCCCAGCCAGCAGCAAAGAACCACGCGGTTGCTCTCTCATTCCTCTCCACTGGTGGGATAGGGAGGAGAATCGGAAGAAAAAGGTAAAATTTTTGGGTTGGGACAAAGACAGTTCAACAGAACAGCAAAGGGAGAAGAAAACAACAACAATAATGCTCATAAAAAGAATCCAAGACACGTACATACAAGATAGCAAAAATAGTAAATATCAATGTCACGTGGAGCTGCAGACAATGAGAAAAAAGCAAGGTCTAAAAGGGTGTTAGAGTCAAAATGACAAATCAAACATGGCAGAGAGAAAGAAGGAAGGAAAGAGAAGTGAGGAAGAAGAAACCATCAGCACCATATTCCTCCCAGTGAAAGAGTCCAGATGCCGGTGAGTGGCTCTGACCTCCCCTCCCCACCCATGACCAGACAGGGGCTACCAACCTTAGGCCCAGAGGACAGTCAAAGAGTAAGCATAACACAAAGAAAAATGTGTAGAAACTAAGAAGGTATGTAAATAACAACTTTAGCTGTATTATCGTTATTACTGAGATTTTCTCTGTATAGAAGTATTCCTTCTTTTTCTGCAACCAGATCAGCACTAATAATAATTTTTGCATTAGACTGTTCAGATTTCAGTTATACTAGGAGTAAACTCTTGTCTTTAACTTCAAGGTGTGTTTGTTCTTCATCCACAAAAAAGATTTAAGTGTAACAAGATGGAGTGAGAATCACATCCTAGACTTGGTCCTCACAGGGAGGGAAGGTAGCTGAGAAAGGCAGCCCAGCCAAGCCTACACACCAGAAATATCCTGCGCAGCACTTCACTGGTAGCTTGAGCTTTAGAAAGCTGTACTGCAAGGAGGGAAAGAGAAACAAGTAGAAAGAAGTCTTTTCTTACGAGCGTACCTGTGGGCGTGCCTTGGCACCGTGTAACTAGCGCAGGGTTTCTCTCCTGATTTACATCATCAAAACTTGGTGTCCAAATGCTGTGTAAGCTAAAAACATTGAAACTGTTCTGGGAAAAAAAAAATAAATGTCTTTAGACTCTTGAAACATTCTCAAATTTTACCAAATCTGACACAAATTCACAAAACAGCTTTGGCTGAACTGAACCAAAAAGTTGAAAAGAAACGCTCACTAAAAAACCCTCAAATTTTAGTCAAAGCCAGGGATAATACAACTGGAGGGCTACTAGGCAAGAGTTTAAAAGTCTTCAGGGCTTTGTCTGGGACTTTGGGATTGGGAGGGGACTTGTTTTGGGGTTTTTTTTGTTTGTTTAGATAAAGCAGACACTTATTCTTTTATTTTGTTTTGGTTTTAACCTATGTGATGAAGAGCTCATGCGTTCCTCTAGGACATTTCCTATTCTAGAGCCTTACACAGGCTATGAACACTAAATTTCCACATGAATTCAAGGGGAGAATGGATGAAAAATATAATTATTAAATACACAGAATTAAATACATGGTCTAATGAATACATTGTTAAAGACACAGAAAACACATCTGGCCCTACAACAAAAATGGTTGGAGAGTATCTGGGGGAAATACCACATATGCTTGTCCTTCATCGTTGCGTAGTCATCCACCTGAGGCCATTGCCAGATGTCATCACAGGAGATGGGGCTCCTTGCATCTTCTGCCTGACCCAGGACATCCACCCTTGCATTGTATGCAACACCTTGAGTAGGCTGGAAAGAACTGTTAGCCTATCTCACTGAGATGACGTGCGAGAAATAAGGCCACACAGCAAATCTGTGGTAAACTGGGATTACAAATGTCCTGTCCAAAGCCTACCCAAGGACCTAGGTTATCTTTCCTTTCTCAATGAAGCACACAAAATGGATTTCAGAAAAGGTGAGTCTCCAGAAACACAGAGCCTCAGGGGGGCACCAAAATCCTTAATGAGAGTGAGCCAAGCATCACTCTTAGAGCAATCTCACGGCAGTTTGTTTGCTCAAAGCTATTTACCACCGCCAGCCCCCCGTCTTTGCACACCAGTTGCTTCTGCTCCTTCAGGCAGTTACTAACTTGTCTGCTCTCCAAATACTATTTATTACTGACTTGTTCCCAAGGTGATTCAATTAAGAAGTCAGAGAAGCAGCCACATTGCTCACAAGGCAGTAAGGAATTTCTTTTACGGTATAGTTTGCCATGTGTTCTTCTCTCCTGTATGTAAAGGGAATAATAGGATACAATAAACTGCACTAGGCAATAAACATCTGTTATAATTATTTAAATGCCTCAGACTGGCTTCATTGTTTAATTGCCTGCAAAGAAAGCTATTTAATGCCCTTAAATATATTTTCCCTGCCAGAAACACTATCCTTTAAACATAAGAGAAAACATTTTAAAACGCAAACATTTCTTACGATCCTGCATTATAACTGCCATGCTGTAAAATATATCCTGGCTTCAGCTTTCCTGTAATCAGCATCACTCCCTCCTGCAGATGCACACAACTCCGCAGCCTCGAAAAGTACAGTAGTGGGGGGGTGATGGGTGGTCAACACTGCATTCTAGCACCCCTTAGTCCCTGCAAGAGAAAGAAAGAGAAATCATGTATTGTTGTAACAAACCATGGCTGGACAAAGGCAACACATTCAGAGAAAATTATACAAAATAAACAAAAAACCCAATTCAAGTGGGATTAAATGGAAGAATCCAGGAGCATTTTAAGCAAAGCCAAAAAAAAAAAAAAAGAGAAAAATAAATCAGTGCCGTCGCTTGGTGCTGACTCGATAGGTTTTATGATCGGCAAACACGCTCCAGTGAAATCCCTGGGTATTATGGAGGCTTCAAAAGCTGAGGACAGAGCAGGACTGGCAACCAAAGCATCAGCTATGAAACTGTCAGCTGTCACTTACACTGCAGCCTGCTCGAGGAGCTGTGCAGGTCCAAAGGCAGGGGAGGGGAGTCTCTAGTGCCAGGTCACTGGAGTTGGATAAACCCGCAGCAAACCCATGATGCTGGCTCACGTGTGCTGTCCCAGTGAGCACAAAGGTGACAACAGAAGAAATGGAGGTAGAGAGGAGATGAGTGTCAGGAAGAGAAGGGCATGATTTTGTTCAGTGAGCTGCATCTGTTATAAAGTAAGATGTGTGCTTTTAAAGTTATGTTACAGAAGTTATCACCATCACTCACAGAGCTACATCTGAAAAGCTACCCATTAAAGCAGAAACTCAGTGACTAAGAAATATCAGAGCTAAACCCACTGACACAGCTTCCTTACTTCAGCTTCACATTAAAATACAGCCTTGAATTACATTATTGTAGACTATATTTTTATACAAAGTCACCGTCTTCCTCAGTGAGTGGATAAATATTTCTATTTTTACACTGCTACTATAATATGCTTTCCTTGTTTACTTCACATCGTCCAAATCCTGCCTCAAACAAAATCAGTGTTTTCCTCCCAGCTGTTCCCACTGCAGCACCTTATACTCCACTAATACTAAGGATTCCTTACAGTTTGGTTAGGATACCTAGGAATTACTTTCTTCATTTTACCAATAGAGGACCAAAAGATGGGCAAACTTAAGTACAGGCCTATCAAAAGCATCTGAAAATTTTGAATAATAAGGATGAGATCCTCATTTTCCAGAGTATTGAGCTTTCTTATAGCTCATCGTCTAGACAAAGGTCCCACCAACTGCCTCTGCAGCCGGCTCCGCTCTAAACAGAAGCCTTGTCTGCCTTACCTTGGACATACAGAAAAAGAGAAGCATGCACTTTGTGGCCAACTTTTCAGTTTAAGGGATAAAAACCAAGTTTGTGGCTGAGCAAGATACAGAACCTAGTTCTCCACAAAGGCGTCTAGCCTCCCCTCCGAGACCGCTTTACGACTTTCTGCCGTCTCCTGCCTCATTCATTATGCATTTCCAGACTTCTCCAGCAAGGAAAGCCAGAGTCCTCCAGACAACAAACGCCTTCACTACACAGTCCCGCTCCATTTCATTAGTTTCTTCTGCTGTTCTCTTGGGCACCTACTGAGGCAACCATCTGCAGAAAAAATAACAGAACATCGTATTTTAATTAACATCTACATTACTGTGCATACAAAGGACCAAGTTACTGTTATATCGTATTGCTCTGTCCTAACTCCCAGGAGTTAGTATTCGAGCCCAAAGCATTCTTCCCATCCTCGCTTATGTGCAGGTAGGAGGAGATTCTCAGGTTTTTAAAAAGACAGAAAACCAGGAGTCTCGCTATGCAGAAACCTATTGGCACGTGTATGACCCCTCGGCCTGCGTGAAGCTGCACTGCACAGCAAGGATTTTGTGCTAGAGCTACGGGGGTAGATCTGCCACTTGACAGTGAGCGTATTATATGGTGAAAAGCCAGAAGGAAATCACCCATACACAGATGTCCCAGCAAATTTCAGATGCGTTTTCTGTCAATAAATGCCCCTATGTTGAAGAAACAAGGCATATGCTTATGTACATATGTAAATATATGCAATTATAATTTTAAAGTGTATTAAAAAACTGCAGTGGTGGGCAGTTGATGAGCGATGACACAGCCCTGGGACTGCTGTGACCTTCTCCCCAGTTTCAGCACTGTCATAACTCTCACTATCATCCACATACATGGCTCCAGTCCCTGCAGAAGATCTGTTCTGCAGCCATCAACCTGTTGGCTTGGTTTCTCTATCGTCATCACTTCACAGGAAGGGGGTGTTATGTCAAATATGCAGAGGGGCAAACTGGTGAAAAAAAAAAAATCTCCTGCTTCGCTTGACTTTTCTAACAACTTTTAACCCTGACCAAATTAACCAGAAAACAAACAAACAAAAAAGAACAATTCAGAATTTCTGTAAAAGAAAAAGCAACTAAATACCCAAACTGTTCTGTGAACAGCAGAACTAGTGAAACTTTCTTTCGTATGGATTTGTGACATGTCCCATAAATTTTCTTCTCCTCCTAGGTGCAGTAACTCCTACTGCCTACTTTTATTTCCTTTGATAGCACCAAGAAAGGGAAACATCTGTGGCGGCCAATTTGATAACACTTGTAAGCAGGTCAGCCAGCCAACTTGCACACTGAGGCACTGCCAGTTGCTGACAAATAGATTCAGTAAGATCTGACACTTTCTTGTTTTTTTCTCATTGGATGCCCCTAGACTACCCACAGGGACTTTGCTTTTTGGGGACTTTCATGACCCTTTCAAATAAGATTGAAACGAGCCAACAGAAAGGACAGTCAGTCAGGGACATATATCACACAAGCCTTGGGAGAGCTGGCCAGCCGAGTTCCCAGAACCGTTCCTTTGGTTCAACACTGTATGTGGGTATCCACATAGCTTAGTTGGGGAGATGCTGATATTGCAACTATTAATGTCATTTAAAATTAAGAAACCCAGGTTAATTCCCTTGTCTTCGCTCCTATAAGCTTAGCTCAGCACAACATGTTTGAAAACAAAAACCCATAATGCTGGATTTGTGCTATTTATGGAATTGGAACTGATATTTAAGACAATATACCTTTTTCGGCGAGACGGTCCACAAACATTTTGGATGGACTTGGCACAGGCCCTTCTATGGTGTCACATTTAAATATGCACAAAGAACAAAGCGTCGCTGTCTAGTCTGACTGCCTTTGCATCTCCCCTAGCCATCAGGATTTGCTTCTTTGCTTAATGGACCTCATGCTTTTTATCCCATCCTTAAGAAGTCTTGGGCTTTCAAGGGGAACAGACTAAAACAGTCTCCCTGTGCATTGCAGGACCTTGGCAGCCATGCAAGAACCATAATCAGAGCTTGTCTGTTGGTGCAATCAATAGCCCAAAAGCACACATTAGAGACAGATTCAAATCAGACGGAAAATAACTTGTCAACCAAAGCAAACTCTGAAAGCTACTGCTTTCGAAAACACAGAGGAATTACTGCTGTGCTCCCCATCTGGTAGAAACGATGAATCAATAGATATTCAATTTTCCCTGAAAAAGGAAAGAGAAAGGTTTCCAACATGAACATGTCTATTATTTCATCAGCTATTCTGTTTGCACATTTCAGATGGAAACTTGGCCAGAGCAGTCTGGGAGCTCTCACTACTGTCAGTTTTGCTAGAGTGCATTTAGGCACAAAAAAATCAACAAAAAACCCAACAAAACAACAAAAAAAAACCCCACTGACAAAGAAGGATCCTAGTCAGCTCATTAAATCAGGTTGCCATGTTTAGAATATCTGCAGCCCCCAAAATGAGCAAAACCTCATTCAGACAGACAGAGGCTCTAGACCAAATGTTGTTTTTCTTTTCCATCTGTTAAAAATAAGCCCTGCAGAATGGCATGCCTGTTTATCAAAGTCCATCTCACTGGAATATTAAACAGTGCATTGTATTTGATATTTATCTGCCTATAAACATTGCTTAATATTTTGCCTGTCTTTGCGCATTTTCTGCTGTTGGAAGAACTCTGACTCTGCAGTCTCATCACCTTCTTGCAAAAATTATCCTTGCTACTACACAGAGCTTTATAGCTTTTCAGCAGTATTGTCTCTGCTCCTAGATGGAATACGGTTGAGGTTTCATGGATGTGGTTGAACTGACCACGAAGAGAGGGAAAGAAGAGTAAAAGCAAAAGAAAGCAAGCTATATCATACTGCGGAGAGAGCAAACCAGGTTTGCCTAGATAGTCACTGGGAGAAAAGGGGAGAAAAAAGAGAGCAGGGTTCATCCTGTTGGAAAGCAGAAGAAACGGGAATTCAGGAAGGATGTGGAGAAGGAAGATAAAGAGCATTTAGGGAAACGGACTTTATTCATGAAGCAGCAGCAGAAGAAAGATGAGGAGAAAAGCTAGGGACAGCGGAGTGGCAACACACAGAGGTGAAAGTGAGCTTGAATTTTTTGGTAGCAGCAGGCACCTTTGATGGTGCCAGAGGTGGCCAAAGCATGGAGTGAAGAACAGTGTTTTGGGCAATAAATTCCAGGTAAGGAAGACACACAGTGTCTGGATCAACCCAAGCTGGAACGACTGGTGGTGTGAGCAGCACAGGGGACACAGAGAGAGACATCGACTGTAGAAACATGAGATGAAAAGCAAAATGTCTCAGCGAGGTTCATTGATGGGTGTAAAACAAAGAATTATTTCTGTTCAGCATGACTGAAACCTCAGCAACGGGGAAAGCAGTTGATTTATGAGTCACCACAAGTAGAGATGTCAGAGACATGTGGAGACACCACACTAGACCATGTTCAGCCTGCTCTGTAAAGTCCTGCTGTAGATGAAAAGAAATGGTGGGAGAGAGATCCAGGCCAGACAGATGTCAATACTTCGGCAGCACAGCCAAGATGGGATTTGCACAGGATCCTCATCAGCTCAGCACTAACCCACAGAAAGTTGATGTGCTTCGAACCACACCACCTCCATCTGAGGATCCTGGCTTCATTATCAGTTTTCCCACCACATGATCATCTCCTCTAGTGTTCTTTTAATTAACGTGCTGACAGATGTATCAAGAGAGCAAACTAAATTTCTGATAAGGACCAAACAGCCCACTTGCCTGCTTTGCACTCCTCTAAAACCCATGCACTAGAATTTCATATTTACGCTATCGTACCATTCTGGGTCATATGCCACCTATAGAAAATTCACGAGGCAGAAGGAAACTAATGACCATCATTGAATTTTAATGAGAGTCAGTCATCTTACCTGAGCTCTTATTTCCTCAGTCAGGTGTGGGCTGTCAAACACTCAAAGCTGGCTTGAAGCCCGTATTACACCTGTAAATATTCAATCACAAGTATAAGATTCCCCACACTTCATCAGACTCTTAAAACATTCATCGTATAAATTAGCTTAAAGAGATGTCTGGGTCAGAATTTTGATTAGCAGGAATGAAGCAGCATAAAGTCAATGGCAAAAAAAAACCAAAAAACAACCCTCAGCCTGGCAGCAATGCAACAGGAAAGAGAAAGGGAAGTCATGGGATCAAACTTTCAGAAATGTCTACGGTTCCTCAGTCATTGACAAATTTAGGAGGCTGAGTTTC
>Ga0065711_1039432_pt1 | contig 17852 bp, 16 predicted proteins | sample Hoacrofraction12_FD_59098 | JGI IMG/M metagenome (GOLD analysis project Ga0065711, IMG submission 59098) | Hoatzin crop microbial communities from Cojedes, Venezuela - Epithelial fraction 12 v2 (version 2) | ecosystem: Host-associated > Birds > Digestive system > Esophagus > Crop | place...
AAAAAAAAAAAAAAAAAAAAAAAAAAAAAAAAAAAAGGTGGGGCTCAATCATGGGTATAGCCTACTTCACAGGGATATTTTAGGCTAAAACTGTTAATGTTAGTAAGGCACTTTGAAAGCATAAGCAAGTATAAACTTTGGCACAATTGTAATGTTCATTGAGAGCTTGTGAAGTTGAAGAATGTAATTCTGTCAACAGCTTTTGCATTTACAAAGATATGATCCATCACTAAATTCTTGTATGAAGTTAATTCAACAAAATATTTAAAAGTCTGATTGAACTCCGAGACCTACTGGGCTAATAAGAACGTTCTCTTCAGCCAGCTCTTGCAGCCCAGATTGCGTAGATATCCACATAAAAATGTAACTAACACTCCTGTAAAGAGGAAAGCTGAAGTACTTCAATGGCAGAACTTTTGGAATTGCTGCGCTTGCTTCAGTTCCTTTCCCATTAAAATCATTGGAAAAACCTGTTCTTGACTTTAGGGGGAGCAAGGTTAAACTAGCACAGAATGTTTTGAAAATTCCAAACTCGTAATTTAATCTTCGGATTTAACCATAATGGCCCTTGCAAATTTTTTTCCAAAGCTGCACTCAAAATAAACGATGTGTTAGTCCCTAATAAATGGTCCTTAGTAAAAGCATGTACTATGTTTCCTTTGAAAAGTCATTTATTTCTTATGGTGGATTTGTGATTCGGCTGTCTTCCCAGCATGCTGTTTTAACATTTTCTGCCTTCTAGGAGTTCATATAAACCCTGCAACTTGCTGTGTTTCTGTGCAGAAACACATGTGCATCTGTGCATAACAACATGAAGAGGATAACCTCTGACTTATTAGCATGGTTGTCTTCAGATTGAAAAATACTTCCTGTAGGTTCAATTCTTAGAATCAGCTTCCTGATTTCTTTCTTATTAAATCATGTAGTGTTTATGAAATAAGACTCCCAGGCTGTCAGTCAGAACTCTAAAGCCTTTTGCAGACCATAAATTCACATTCCAATAGTTATAGATAGAAAACACTATGGCAATGGTTGTAAAACTCTCTCTCTGATGATTGTATGTTGTACTGCACCAACAAATCTGAAAAAGAGATGGCTGGGATACTGTTGTCAACATCTTTTTGCTCAGAATTTCCATTGAGTCAATAAGTGAGCTTGTGCTGATGATTTGTAGTATCTGTTATCACCTTTCATCAAACTCTGAGGAGAAAGGAAATAGAGGATATTCCAGACGGGATTCTGGTACATGTGCGCTGAGGAATCTGTGTGTGTTTCCTCTGATTGTTAGTGAAGGACAGTGGGGGTGCTGTTGCTTGTTGCTTTTTTTTTTGGTACTAATGACCATATCCAAATGACTTCTGTTAATGTGCTGTAATTTACAATTCTTATGAGATAGAATATTCACCTTTTCAGTAATTCTTACTGCTATTGTATGCTTTGCAACACTGTAGATTACAACCTGCGGAAATTACTCTGCAGAAGAGTAAATTTCCTCCTTTTAACTGTGATCTGATGTTTCCCAGCTTTATTACTCTTAGAATAGGTCTCACTAGGATACTAACTTCTGCAATGTCCTGGTTTAATCAATACTAATGTAATTTTCTGAACATGTTTCCCAATTAAGTTTCTGGCCCCTGTATTAAAAACAGAAGTATTTGATATCGAGAATTAAATCTGCAACATGCCAAGGTTTTTATTCTCTATAACTGCTGCTATGGAGTGGCATATATTACTTCTGGTTTTGGATATTCACTCATGAATCAGTCAGACTTCTCTCATACATCAGCCATAGAGCATCCATGCCCGACTTATAGGAGCAATGGCAATCTGTTGGAAATGGTAAGAATGACACAGCCTGTTATAGGATGGGCTGTTTAGCTGAGAAATTGAAAAGTCAACATAACACAAGCCAAGATGCAGAAGCTGGACAGAAGTTCATAAAAAAAATGCCTGACTGCGTGGACCAATAATCTGTCTAGCCTGCTTCTGTCTCCAGCAGAGGCAGTAGGAGAGATTGTTTAGGGATAGCATGCAGTCTTGGACGCTTCCATGGTCTGTTCTCATACTCTCTCAGCATCAGAGCTGGTGTATTAGGGATGTTTGAGGCTGTATACCTGCACAGTCTTTTTGGTGTTCATGGACCCATTTCGCATGATTTTGCCTCATTCCCACTTGAAGCTGTTAATACTGTCTGCCTCAGCTGCCTCCAGTGGTAGCAAGTTCCAGAGGTTCAGTGCTCACTGTCGAAGGTACTTTCATCTGAATTAAATCAGTCTCCTATTAGTTTCCTAGAGTATCCCCTACTACTTTTTCTAGTATTGCAGGATTTTATCCTGTTTCTGTAGGAGACACTACATAGATGAGATAGCTGCTCAGTCCCCTTGATGATTGTAATTGCTTTTCTCTAAATCTTCTGTAACTTCATTAGAAATTTGAAAAAAAACTTCTTACCTATGTGCTACAACAAGTGTGTCAATCGTGAGATTCTCCCAAACCACCTCAGAAGTAAAGGTGGAAACAAAGAGTTCACCGAGTGTCTGCAGTGGCATTATCATCCTTCTTATGCCTTTGTAATCAACTGGTCCTGCTAATCACTGCTTTTGATGTGTTCAAAGAATGTTTTACTATCAGGTTGGACATAATTTGCAAGTCACTCTTCACATTCTTTTTTAGCCCTCTTTATTTCCTGTTTGCATTTGAGCTGCTTTATTTTATGGAATTTTTCTGTCCTCACTTCAGAAGGCTTTCTGTTGGTTTGGTTTTTTTTTTAAATGCTGATCTTCTGCCTTTGAAAGTTTGCTTTCCTATCGAGCCACCCATGCAGAGGGGGTTTGGACTGCTTTGTTTTCTTCCTGGTCAGTGTCACACATGTCACCTAAGCTTCTGGTATAGTGTATTTCATGGCTATCAGGCTTTCCGTAGACTACTTGGCTTTTGACCTAACCCTTTCAGAGTTTTTGGAGGGGAGAGGGGGTGTTGGTTTTTACTTTTTTATAATTGCTAATTTTTTATCATAATTTTTTTCTTAAAATTGAATAGCCACTAACTAGATTTATTTAGCCTTCTCTCTTTTTCTAGTTTTAAGCCATAGTGTATGATGATCACTAATGCAGAACACCTCTCCCATTAATAGATGTTCTGTGCACCGAGACCAACTCCAATATGTTTTTTTTTAAGTAGCAGGCATTTGTATGTCCAAAAAATTAGATTTCTGTCTCTTAATGAAGCATTAACTCAGTCTGGTGAGGTTAATCATAGTCTCTTTGAATTTGTACCTGACCTAAATTTGAAGCTTCTCTGGTTTCGTGGAGCTTTTCCCGAGACAGTGATTCTGGCGTTGCCCTAATCAGACAGTTAGTGGCACAGCTATGCTATTATTTTTAACATCCTTGCTTTTCACCCACAAGGATTCCATTGTGCTTCTTTTTCCCCCATAATATTTTTTGATGCTGTGCCACTGTATAATATCTTTCACATACGGTGCTTACTGTTGCCTGTGCAGTTCAGCTGGCAGGGTAGGCAGTCTAATTTACCCTTCCTTATTCACTGAGGATGTGCTGCTTGCTTTCCTCCTGACTCTCAGAAATGTGTTGCACATTAGTTACAACCACCTCATAGGTTGCCTCAGTCTGAACTGAGTGCTCCTGCACCTGGTGGCTTGTCTCCTGCTTCTAGGTTTGATGCTTCATGATGACTGTTTTAGTCTTCCATAGCGATGTGCTGGTTTTATGATGACTAGGCAGCCTGTCCATCTTGCACAGGTTTCTCCTGTTCCAAACGGCTCCCTGGTTTCCAGTGTAGCTAAAATTCCTGCTGTCTGTACTGTCATCTCCTCCATGCCCTGATACTCTGGATCTCTTTTCTTTCAGGCCTTGTACACGGCTTTTTAGAGGATGTTACTATGGAAATCCTGCCCAGCTCCTTTTCAGCAGTCTGATTTTAACCTTCACAACAACCCTTTTATATCATGGTACCAAAGTGGACAGTGACTATAGGCTTTTCCCCTGCAACCTGGGTATTTTGTGAAAATTCCTGACTTTTATCCTGATAGACATTAGCATGGGGTCTTCATGGACATCCAAAACACAGATATCTGTGCCTGAAAAAATAATCTCCTACTTCAGGCTAACTCTTCCTATCTTTGACAATTCCCTTCTGATGCAGAAGCATCCTGAGCATGAGAGGACACAGTAACTGTCCCGGTTTCAGCTGGGATAGAGTTAATTTTCTTCCCAGTAGCTGCTGTATTTTGGATTTAGTACCAGAAGAGTGTTGATGACACTGATGTTTTCAGTTGCTGCTAAGAAATCAAGGACTTTTTCCAGTTTCTCATATTCACCTAACGAGCAGGTGTGCAGGAGCTGGGAGGGATCACAGCCAGACAGAGAGCCAAGCTGGCCAATGGAAATATTCCATACCATAGACATCATGCTCAGTTTACAAATGGGGTTGGCCGGGGGGCAGGAAGCTATCAGCTCTTCTTGGTTTCTGTGAGTTCAAATCCTCTCTTGTCCGGGAGTTCGAACTTTTTTGGGGAAGTCAGCAAAATTTGGGACTTCTGGGGTTCCACATGGGCTGCTCACAGACTGGCTGTGCATCAGTCATCAGGTGGTGAGAAAAATTGTACTGGATATACTTTGTTTTGCATATTCATTATTACCATTGTTATTATCATTACTAGTATTAGTACTATTAGTAGTATTAATATTTCCTTCGTTGCCTTATTAAACTGTCTTTGTCTCAACCCACAAGTTTTCCCTTGTGTCCATTTCTCCTCCCCATCCCACTGGGGCTGAAGGGGAGGGGTGAGCGAGCGGCTGTCTAGTGCTTAGCTGCCGCATTAAACTATGATAATGACAAAGATTTACACTGTGGATTAAGAAGACAACACTGAATCCTTGTATCAGTTTCATGACTAAAATGAAGGTGCATTTTACAGTCACTAGTTTCATAAGCATCCCATATAAGCTCAGTTCAGCTAACATTGCAGCAGCATCAGGGAATAACAGAAGTTTGTTTGCACTTGCGAGAGAGGTTCATGCCCATATTGCCAGGCACTAGCCTTGGGCAATGCCTTCCAATTAACCCAGACTCGTGGCTGACAGTGTTGCAAAGGAGTCACTGACGTGGGGACGTTGCTGCTTCCTAGCCAGCCTGTCCTGGCTGGTGCAAGCAGCAACAATAGTAGGCTAGAAGGAAAGATACATTCGAGGGATCTCTGCAGGAAAGCAGAGATTCACCGCTATCAAACGATACTGAGGACAAAAGTGTTCAATGAAATGTATTTCAAAGAACAAGAAAAAAGGGAATTTGTCCTGATTTTCAGGATGGAAAGGAGCATTTTTGATAAAATTTTGGCAAGTCTGTTCAAGGCACATGAAGAAAACAAAAGTTGAGGGATAAAATTAAATATTCTGCTTTGAGAGGAAAGAGACAAACTCACTTGGAATGAAAATGTGTTTTCATTACTAATGTGGGAAATATTTTATTTACTTTGAAGACTTATGTCATTAGCCATACTGGAAACAGAAAACACAAAACCTCTGAAGAGACTTAAAAGCAATGCAAATGTTTCAGATTTTCATTAGAGAGGAGAGTCTCCACAGACAAAAGGGCTTTCAGAACCTGAACACCTTTGGTGCTTCAGTAAACCAACCTGAGTTTTGCCTGACAGCTGAAAGATATTCCCTGTGGGTCCTTTATGTTCCTGTCTGCAGAGTTGATTGAGTAAATATGCAGCAACAAGGAACGTTCTTACACCCTGTGTCTGGTGTTTGCTGGCTGATATTTTTAACTTAAGGCAGATACAGCTCGATAATGTTGCTTACACAGCTTAGCAATATTCATCAAATATGGAAATGACTTTGATAAATACACCTTGCTGCATCTTCAGTTTTTAGCAGCAGTTGTGTTATATTTTAAATTTGAAGAACTCAAGTGTGGACTGCTGGGAGGGTGTTATATCACCACTGGGGCTCTGGATAAGAAGTCTGTTCCTGGAGGCAGGCTTAAAACACTTTAAAGTCTGCCTGAAGAGCCTGGGAGGATTCTTTAGGTAAGGTTGCAGGAGATTAGAATTCAGAAATTTTTTTTACTTTGAAAAGAGAAACACTTTTTCAGGCCAAACAGGTATGATTTCGTGGGTGCTAGATCTGTGACAAGCCACATGAGGAGTTTTCCTGACAGAGGGCCAGCAGGCTGGTGGACAGCTTGGTGGGTGGCAGGGGCAGAGAAGCAGTCTCCATGCTCTAGGGACAGACCGAAAAGGACTTTTCATTTCTCCCCCCTGCAGGCTGATTGCTCATGTTTTGAGTGTGAGATCACAGAGATTTGTCCGTGACAAAAGTGGGTCTCTACGTTGTCTCCTGCTTTCTCTAACCAGATGCTCTAACTCAGTGCAGACATTTGTATTGCTGTTCAAGCACTGAAGGCCATTTTCAGGATCTGCCTCTTGACACATACTTGTTTTGGCCCCAGCTGTTTTCAGCTGATACATTGGTGATGTTATTAGAGCCATGAACATAGTGATTACATTTTTCTAAAAGTAAAAATTCAAACTAACCAGTGATGTGTGCATGCTTTTTTAATAATAATTTTCACATAGCTGGAGTTGTGTTTGCCACGGGGATGTTTTGTGATCATGTTTGGGTGAAGAAGTGGACAATGATGCTAGAAACTGAAGGGAAAACTGATTGTAATATCACAATCCGTAAAGAATTTAGGTTTTGAACAGGTCTGTAGTAACACATTACACATTTCCTCTGTGGGTTGATATTTGTGCTAAAAACTTTTTCTGAATATTTTCATGGATTTACAGCAATTACTCAACTATTTACAAGGAACGAAATATGACCCCCATTAATCATAACTAATCAAATTCAGCATGTTCAGTCATAAAATTTTCAGTCACTGTTTTCAATCCTTTCATTTTTATTCATATTTTCCAAGTTAGTCATGATTCATAAATTATTATTTACAGCCACCACGTGCTGGTATCTGAGAGCTTTTTCTGTTTTTAATAGACATTTAGTTTAACTGGTATGTAGCCTGGACAGATGACCCACTCTGAGCTAGAATTGCTATCGTTCTGGGAAATTAATGTTCATGCAAATTGCAGGACCGATAGCTCCTAGAGATTACAGTCCTTTATCTATAGGAGAAGGAAGAAAAGTAGGGCAGAGGGAGCTTGCATGGTATCGTGTCAGTGTACCTCAGCTCTGCTTTGCAGGGTTGAGGGAAAAGTGCAGCCTTCAGGTTACTTGAACTTAGTCACCTCTGCTGCCATGTAGCAGGTAATGTGCAGTTTTTTAACTTTTTGAAGTCATTTGGTAGAGGACAGCCAAATACACACTTCTGAGGATTTCTCTATCGCAACTGTTAAGATACAGTAGGAACTTTAAATGCAACTGGTGAATTTGTCACTACTGGCTGATGGCTGACTCCACTGGTGGCTGGAGACCTGCAAGGCACTAAGCAACAGACAAGCTGTGCTCTGGTGTGTGCTCAAAGAAAGGCCATTAAAAGCTGAATTGTCAACAGTGACCCCATGCACCTGTAATAAATGTAAGCTTCGTAATTAGTAGCAAGCTGTCTCAGAGGGCCACAGATACAGTAAGATTAATTTTCACTGTGGAGTGCCCAAAGTTCTTGTGTAACATAAGGCAACCAGTTAACATTGTCAGGAGAGACTATCAAGTTCTGGCATGTCCGGCTTGATGACAGACCTAGACTGTAAGATCCTAGTAGCAGCAACTGCCTTTCCATACACTTTTCTGGAGCTTACCGCACCCTACAATGCAGAACAGAATACCTGTAGAGGCACGCCTCCATTGTGACTACATGTCTCTCTTCCTCTGCTTCATTATGCATCAAACTTACTATAGTAACCAATATTTACAGGGTAAAATAATGCCAAATTACATGTGTATGCATAGATTTTACTCATGAGTACTGTAGGTGCCAGAAAGATAGTCATGAACACCAGCCTGCAAAAAAATCACACTTTGAAGAACTCTTCTGCCTATCTGTTTCAGGCTTTCCTACTGCCTGAGAAAGGCAGGTGGCTCTGGGTTCAGATAAAGAAGCCTCAGCCGAGGGTAACTGCCACTAGAGCGCACTTTAGGCAAAAAGACATTTCAAAAGGTATCATAAAGCACGTCTAGACTGGAATTTGTAGTTGAAAGGAAAAACTATTATCCTTTGGGTTGAAAAGTGGCCCATGGCTTTAGGCGTTAGTGATTTTTGATAAATGACCTGGTCTTCCCTCTCCTCGGTGTGGGAGGCAATTGGTTTCCACTGTAAACCTGGACTGTAGACGATTCGCTTGATCGTATTTGTAGCAAAGGTGGCATAGCCTAATGTAACAGAAAAGAGGGAGGAAAATGTCTTCCATGTGTTTATTTGTAGAAGTAATCTCAAATAACAATATAGCATTTCAAACTTGAAACTTTTAATACATTTATCAACACATGAGATCTTTTTTCTCCTGTTTTATGAAGTAAATGTGTTTTCATGGAATCTGTATTAGCGTGATTTTTGGCATGTTATAAATGTGACATTGCTATCGCATAGGAACTGTTTGGTCAAGAGCCGTGTTAACTGCCCCATCAATTACACTTCTAAATGCCTGTCAAATTAAAAAAAAATGCAGATCTGGGCCCCTTAGGGTTTTTCCTTCTTTTGGGCAAAGATTTTTTTGTTTTCACTCACTACTTCTGATCTCCTTATCATTCTGGATATTTTCTTGCTTGGGTTTCATTTTTCTAGGGGGTGAGTTTTTGGTTTTTTAATGAGAGAACTACCTTTGTGTGGGAAGGATAAGAAGCATTGTGAAGTTCGAAACTCCTTGGGATACTGAAAGAAGCATTTAGAATTTCTAATGCGTTGGTTACTATTGTGAAGGCAACATTTAATGTGTTAGGTAGGGTAACAAAGTTGCAAAGGTAATTGCTATTATATCTTATTCTGTATCTTAAAAAAATGCTTACCATGCTGTGCATTGTATTTTTTAGCAAGTGGTGCCATTTCAGCCATGGCCAGGTATACATTAGCATATGATTTCCGCTTAGTATATTTTTGTGCAGAACTTTTTCTGAGACCCTAAGACAGAATATCTATGCCACTTCAGAACACACAGGTACTTAATTCTGTGTGTTCAGTAGACCAAACATTATTGAAATGAATGTGGTGGAACACAGCTGGAGTTAAATGAACTATTGTTCTCACAGGGTAGGCTAGATTAAAAACCACGAAAAGGAAAAAAGTTTAAAATCCTGTATTTTTTAATTGCTCCAACTACAAGCCTATCTCAAGACAAGCAAATGGCAAACATATGACATTTCCCCCCACACACTGATCTTATAAAAATTAATTTCACATTCATCCAGCCATGTTTTTCTAAGGGTGCCTGCTGGCACATCGTAGCTGAAGGAAGTGGTCCATCTGGGAAACTTGTTCGGGGGCTGCCAAGGCACCAGTGCTAGTGCAGGGACAGTGCACAGTGACTGGGAGCAAGGCACCCCCAGGGAAAGCTCAAAGCTTGTCCCCAGCCTGTAATGGACAGGTATGCAAAGAGGAACCTGATGAGGGTTCTGTGCAGCATTGCTAAATGTTGTTTCCCTCCCAATCTACCCATCCATGGGAAGAGCTCAGTGCTTCCTTGTCTACTTGTACTGCAGCACTTTAACTCTGATGTTGCAGGACTGTACAACTGTAAGAACCTCATGTAGTCCTGAGAGCCTCTGTGTAACATTATTTGGCTTGTACATATTTTATTACGTTTGGCTGTTGGTGAGAGTCAGATGAAAATTATTTCCAGATTACAATAAAGGAACTTCAAACATAATAAGTGTTGTTAGATCATTGACCATATTAAAATAAAATTTTAGAAGGTTATACATCAATGTTCAGAGGAAACTGTTTGAAAAAGAAAAAAATGTATAGCATTATTGGCCTAAAGATACTGCTGAACCTTGGGAACAGATTTGTGCCACGTTTCTTATGGCACTAACATCACGGAGGATATAAACCAGTCATTGGCACTCTCTCAAGAAACACATCACTGTAATTCATTATAACAAAACCACTGTGATATTTGTTCGTAATATTTATGAAAGCTAGACTATGAAAACAGTATGCACTGACTGTCAGTGGTGATGTATCATTCTTTAAAAGAGAATATACATGACAAAATGTTTTAAATGAACTCTAAAAATATACTGGTGAGTTAAAACAATTTGGCTGGTCTTGCACTTCATGCCAGGAGGGGCTTCCCAGGATATGCTTCTGGATGACCTTTTTGAGGACATATATCAAATAGTCATGTATTTATTATGGTCCCAGTCAGTCTTTAATAGCAATGATGAATGTTGTGTAGTGTACATAGTCATTACAGCTCTGTGTAATACTCTGCTCAGTTTCCAGTTGCTGTCTTTTCTATGGAAAACAGAGCTGCCTGTGTCATGTCAACCCACTAAACCCAACTTTTACCCACAGTGTTCTCAGTGGCACAAAGCTTTATCTGACCTGGCAGGGGGGTACAGATGCCAGGAGCCCTGGAAGGAGGCTTCTGCTCTGCTTCCCCAGTGGTGTCTGTGCCCAGCAGAGTCCAGGGGAGCGGTCTGGCTCCTGTGAGTCGGGAGTTTTTATAAGCCCTCACAGCTTCCAGTAGCGTGCTGGGATTCACTGCGCTTCTGACGTCAGTGTAAATCTGGATTTCTGGGCACTCAGTAAAGAAGCACACTTCTTCTATGGCTGAATGGTTCTGATGACAAGCTGATGGGGAGGATGGAAGAATTGCACTGTGGGGAACATAAGTAGCATGAATGTTCTGACATTTGTTGCAGCGAGGCACGGGTTCAGTCCAGTTCCTGGTGAGAGGAGGTCATCAGTTCTGGATAAGCTCAAGCGCAAGAGTAGGCTGCATCTTTAAGGTGCTGAGGTTGGGCTGAGGCTGAGCACCAGTGGCAGGCAGAGCACGGGTTAATCTCCCACTTCACAAGGAGGTGAGACATTTCCCTTGCAGTGGTTTTGGAATGTGGTTTACCAGGAAGGGAAGTAGAAACCCCAGCCTCTCTCTTTCCCTGTTTCTCCCCAAAACCCTCTTACTCTGTCCACTCTAGTTCATTTCTCCCAGTCACTTGATTACCTGCTGTGCTGGGGTGAGGAGGGGAGATGAAAAGCAAAAGGGAAGGCAATCGTCTCTTATCACCACGCACAAAGGCTCGAAACAGAATTCAGGCGTGTGTCTGGCAAAAAAGTGGGCAAATCTAAAGTGACTTTTTAAGCTCAGTTTCCTGGAATACTACCCTTTGTAAAGAATGCTTAGACTTGAGAACAATGAATACCATCACTGCAGGAAGCCCAAGATTTGGATTGTGTGCATGCACAGCTATTTATGAATCATCCATTTTTACTTAGCCACTTCCATCTAAGGTAGTTGGCTCAGTTTAATAATGAAATAGGCTTTCCAGAAGTCCTCTGCCAGTTCAGCTTATTGTTCTGAAAAAAAGGAATTGCAATGCTAGTTTTCTGAAAGACTCCTTTAAACATAAATTATTTAGAAAACATAACGTAGACACCACACTAGACTTAATGTACTGTGGTCAAGGGCTACAGGTTAAAAACATAAGAATGGAAAGATGAAAAAAAAAAAAAGGACAAACTGAGATGGAATTAAAAAAACAACAGGAAAAAGCAACTAAGAGACCATGGATAACAGGAAGAGAAAGATTAAAACTGGAGCAGAGATGTTTATGTAGTGCTGTGTGCAAAGGAATATATTCTACCTTGTGCTTTTAGATTCTTCTCTATCACTCTCTTTCCATCTCTCCTTAAATTGACATGATTCATTGACGTGAAAATTTCCTATTCTCTTTCGCTCCGGGTTGAATAGTTTATCTGGGAACAATACCAACTATTAAGAATCAGTATTCAGGTACGTGCATTTTAATCACATTAAGGATGACTGGCTCATGCTGGGATTGCACCTGTGCCAAAGGTTACATCAGTGAGTCTACCTGATATTTTAGCCATGTGATTGCAAACACAAATAACTGTCCACATATATAATGAAGTTTCTCCTGCAACACTGGAATCAAGGCCAAGGTGAAGCTGGCCAGGAGGCAAGGCTGTACCCTTGCTATTTCATTGATCTGTAATAAATAAATAGTATTGCTCCAGATCAGAGAATGAAGAAGCTCAAGACATATTATAGCAGTAAGGAATTGTTAGCGAATCTTTCTGGTTGAAATTGTCAGCATCCTTGGAAGAAAAATTAAAAATGGAAACCAGTACACATTTGGTAGCAATTTGATTCCCATCTGAGCTTTAATCAAGAAGAGTTAGTAATCAGTATATCAACAGTAGTGATTACTTCAGTCGGAATAATTAATAGAAAATATGATGTTTAGATCTAAGAGTAAAAAGTCAAAGGAGGATTTAAAAGCAAAATGTAGACAAAAAAGAAAAGACTGAATATCTTCATCTGGCCTAGATAGTGGTTGCTTAATATTTGCATACAAGTCAGAGGAAAATTCACATATTGGATGGTTTGTAGATAGAGAATATGTAAAGTAACAAATAAGATGTAAAAAACTTTGAATATATTTGTCAAGCACACTATAAACACCCTCCAGATGATCTTATGAGATCATCCATGCTCTTGAACAAAAATTTGAAAGAACAGCCAACAAGATTTCAATATCTATTTCTATTTCTAATATCGATCTCAGTGATGTAAGTATTTTAATTTTTCCAAAGCAGAGGGACAAGGATATTTTTTTATACATGTCAAATAAATAGCTGAGGCTGTGAAAAGTGCCTGCATGTCAGCTGCATTCAGTGGAGAAAAATTTTGGATGTTCCTGTTTATTCTGGGTATCAACAAACAGTTTTAATAATAAATACTTGTTGAAATTAAAAAGGCAAGGAGGCTTATGCAGGATTTTACGCTCAAGTGGCATACATACCTCTGATCCACTAGAACATCTAGTCATGCAGAAATAACAAGTTTCTTAGGGAGTGTGTTGTAAGCCATGTTATTCTAGAAATCTTTTGACCTACTGGAATCGATTACTTCATTTTTTGTTTCCAAGTCAGAGGGAAGTTTACTTTGTGAATGGGGAGAGTCGTGTTACTTTAGAGCATCATGTGTTCAGATCACTTCTCTTCCAATGACTTCAATGAGTCATCAACTATGTAGATGGGCAAAAAGCAAGTTGTGTGTGCTTCTTCACCTCCATCCATGCTCTTTATGAAGAGTCTTTTCTTTCTTTTCCAATCTCTATGATAATTTATAAAATTTCTTCTTTAATGTTCTTCTTCTTTCTTTTTATTAAATGGCAAATTATATTTCCATGACCTCTTCTGCATTTAGTGTAAAGAACAGAAAGAAATGTTTCCCAGCCAAATGGGAGTGCTGTGTCTCAAGCTGAATTCTAATAAATGCCTACAGTTTATAATTGATACTTCCAAGATGGTCTCAAGGAATTTAAAATAATCTAGAATTTAATAGCAATCAACAGAATCGAGACAAAGTGAAACTATTACGCTGAACTTATCGAAAAGCAGGGTTTAAATTGATGCTGCATATTATTCATTCTGACAGCTGCAAATTCACACTAAAGATAGCAGAGACCAAAAGACAGCAACTAGAAGAGGAAATGCTAATTTATTACTTACAGAGAAACAACTCTGAAGCTAAGCTGTTTAGTTAAAATTATTACATACTTTGCATTCCCAAGGTACCTTTGATGCACAGAAGCCCCAAAGCATTTTTCGAATTGTAAGAACAGTCTTAATTTCCTATCATATCAGGTGATAGGCAAGTGTCTGTGGAGTGGAAATGTAGCAGACATCATTCAATTACAACCCTACAGAAAGACAAAATGAACATTTTTTTAAGTAAAATGGCATGGAAAGGTTACATCGCTAAAACATGTGGCCTCATCATGCTAAGCTGCTTGTGTTAGAAGAATGGGGAATGAAGAAATCTAAAATCCATTCCTAACTGCACTATTGCTTGGTGTATGATTTGAGACAAGTCACTTAATTTCTTATGCTTCGCTATAGAGAGGGAACAGTGCTGTCTAATTTCAGTGTTTGTGTGCTGATACCTAAAGAAGGACGTAGTGAATTCCTTCTCATAGGAATTCTATCTCAGCATTTGGGAAGGCTGAAATAATACGTCTCTAAGAATGCTCTGTAAAATTACTTGAAATCATACCAGTGGAAAAAAACATTTAAACTGTGTAAATACAAATTACTATATAATTTAGGAATTTACAAGCAGGGGGATATAAGGTTGATGTTTTGCTATGCAATAATTTTCATTTCCTATACAAGAATGAAGTTATTTCCAGCAATTGTCACTTTAGGGAGGTTCATATACATGAGAAGACTAAACAGGGCGTTATACTCATTAACTGAACAAAGTAGCAAGTATTTTTATACCGTTAAATCTCTAGTGGTATCAATCTCTGATGAAAAATTAGTGGATGCAAGCATAGTTCCCTGTAACGATTGAAGAGAGGGTTATCAACTTCCCAAAACCCTTGAACAAGTCATAGCCGAAAGGCTTGATGCGGCAGGGAAGGTTCATTCTGATGACATCGTGCTTCTGATGTTTTGTTTCATGAGTAAATCATTTGATTCACAAGGTACAGTGTGGATGAGAAGTCCTAAGACTGTGTTTTCTCTCTAGCGTATTGAACAATCTCTTAACTGACCTCTTAATTGATTAACATTGTTGCGCCAGATTCAGTCTGATGTCTGTTCCACTTAGCAGGTGTCAAAATGTTACTAGAGAGCAGAGAGGAGCGGGAACCTATGGGGTTCATCCTTTCCCTTGGGAATGTTTATAGATACTATTATTGTCACTGGTGCCCATGTTTGCAAATACTAAAGTCTAGGGATTTAGAGTTGGTACCTTTGGTTAATGACAAAGTTATACAAGTAATGAACGTAAATATTCAAATATTACACTCTGCTGAGCAAGCCCTAGGGCACCCCTAAGACACGCACGGTCAGACGTCAGGCCAGTTTACAGGGATGGTCCTGCATGGCTGTAAAGCTGAGACTAAATTCCTCAGACTAGCGCCTTCTCATGGAATCAGGAAATGGGATTAGGAGATACGACTGCCAGAGCTGGCTCAAGTCTATCGCTAAGAATAGGCCAAACCGATTCAAAAATTAATGAGCTGTATGAGTTCAGGACTACTAAGATTTATAGGCTAATGGATAACCATCAGAAGGAGAAAATACTGTATGAAAACAAACACTGCGGAAATTTAGAGCCCTTATGTCTCTCCTGGCTTGCACTGATGTAAATCAGGATTAGTTGTACTGAAGTCACTTGACTTACAATAATATAAGTAGGAAGAGAATGGGTAATTTATGCTCACTTTGCAGTACCACACAGATAGAATTAAGTGGTCTTTTTAGAAATGAGAAATGGGGTTTTTTCTGAGCCATTTTGTAGGGAATTAAGAATGGCAACCAGATGCTTCATTCAATGCAGATTTTAGATGGGGAAGAAACCTTGGGAGACTTTTTACAGTATTTCTCAAGAGCATGTACTATGTATTTGCCAGCTCTAAGTCTGTGAAATTTATATACACTGTGGACTATATTAATTTTCAAATAAATGTAAAATATACACAACAAGAAATTCTGATAGCTTCCTATAAACACTCTAAAATAGGGTGTTTTCTATAGTCAGCCAAAAATGCAATAAATCTACAGCACAAGAACTCTGCTGCTTATCCCTGGCCATTCACTAACTCTGTCTTTTTATGAAACTGCTGCTGAATGAATCTCTAAAGGAGGCAAACTACTCACACTGGGTGAAGCCTCCATGTCGATAGTCTTATTCTGGGAACTGATCCCTCCAGTCAGGGCAAGAAAGAGGTGCCCAGCCATGTAATGCCTTCCCCCCACCCCCAATACCAATTTAAAAAAACAAACCAAACCAAACAGAACAAACAAACCAAAAAAACCCATCAGACAACCAAAAACGCTTCAGTAAAGGAAAATGAACTAGCCGGGATCATACCTAGTGCAGCAGGAAAAGGGGATGCCTCAACGCAGAGAGAGGCCTTCTGTTGAAAAGTGTTTTGCCAAATTGCTTTTCTATATATCAAAAACAGGATTTTGAGTTTCTCTCCCTCTGATGGCCAGTTACTCCTGCAAGTAAGTGCAGTGGTTTGAGGGAGGCTGCTCTCACCAGTACAATCCCACAAATAATCTATCAACTGGCTGACAGATTATGCAACACAGAGCTCAGTTAACAAGATGCTGGAGCAGCCTAAGTCCCTATTTCATTTGGACAGAACATTGGCCTCCAAATTATGCTTTTGTTTTTCATCTGTTTTCTAGGCCATGAAACCAAAAATACTCTGTCCCTTGGAATGCACATGCAACAGTCAATTCTCCGTAAATCCCAGGATGTATGTGAAATTAAGGAATTTGTCTTAGAAGTAGTGTCTTACAGCTCAAAAAAGCATGTCCTGTTGTGTGATTAATGTCCATTACTCAGGTAACTGGGACTCTCTAATGCTGAGCATGCTTTATTCTCCTTGCTTAATACAGCAGTATGTTTTGGAAACCCATCATCCTTTTGAGTTTAGGAACATGCTGAAGCTGATTGTCAGGACCTCTCTGTTCACGCCTCTCGGCTATCACAGAATTAGGGCACAGATGCATGATGAACTTTGGCTTTTATCAACAGAATAAACACCTTGGGCCTCTATTGTGCTCTTTCTGCCCTGAGTCGTACATTATGTCCTACGTTATCACAGCTCTTTTGGGTAGCCCCATCGCTGTAACCACTTGCACTTTCGCCTTTCAGGTGAGAGCATCACTCAGCATGATCGGGTATTTTGTAATCATTGCAGTTTATTTTTGCAAAGTTCCTCGTAATCTGTTCGCACAGCCACCACCACCACTGACTTCGAAACTATGCCAACACATAGCTAGAAGGTAACTCAGGGTGCAGGGAGCTTACGGTGTATGTGTGCAGAGAGAAATGAAGGAAGTGGCAAGGAGAGAGACCGCGTGATGCCCGCTTTACCTCAGGCCTTGCTGTCTCTGTCTCCTCTCAGTGAAAGTGGAGAGGGCAGGAAGAGATTTCATTATGCTGAAGTATAGTTCTCCACTGGTACTTCTCATCACCTCTCATCAGTTGAGGGTGAAGCTTTTTTTCTCCCATTCAGGGACCATTCTCTTCCCCTTGCCTCCCAGTCCTGGCAATCCTGTCTCTGCCACCGCCATGGCTGCTGTGGTGGAAGACTTCTCTGACCTGTTCTGCTAAGGGAGAGTGAAAGGCAGAGCTGCGGGCAAAGCACAGCATCAGGTTTTATGGCTGGTTTTATGGCTTCAGATCGCAGAGGTGAAGAGATATATGACTGTCCTGGGAGGGAAGGCAGGAAGTCACCTCTGATAAGGGATGCTGGTAGAACGGAGGTGAGGTGGCTCAGAGAGCAGCTCTATCCACTCACCCGTCCTGACAGAGCTCACTGGTTGCTCTGGGTAGCCCCCCCATCCCAGACACGCAGGTCTTTGGTGCTTCATCACATGGTGGAGAGGCTTCGATGGTGCCAGGAAAATATACATAGGCACAAGCTAATATGCGCCTTAGCCTCTGCTTGGAGCAAAGTGCTCTTTGGAGTAGAACTGGGGGCCTCACCTGAAGTTCAGCAGTTCTCAAAAGGAATTCTGGCTTGGTATTCAAGCCTGTAGTTAAACTCCATAGTTCACTGTGAAAGTAAGTAATTTACATGTAAAAAATATGGGTTTTTTTTTTAAAAAAAAAAAAAAAAAGCTCTGTTCAGGCCATAAATTCTCTTCAAACAATG
>Ga0065711_1039433_pt1 | contig 17852 bp, 16 predicted proteins | sample Hoacrofraction12_FD_59098 | JGI IMG/M metagenome (GOLD analysis project Ga0065711, IMG submission 59098) | Hoatzin crop microbial communities from Cojedes, Venezuela - Epithelial fraction 12 v2 (version 2) | ecosystem: Host-associated > Birds > Digestive system > Esophagus > Crop | place...
GCTATTTTTATATCCTTTCTACATTTAAGGTGGAGTTTGAGTGACTGTAGTCATACATACCTTTTATCATGATTGGTGTAAAATTCTCTCGCTTCACATTTAAAGGTATAGTTTACAAAAAATCAAGGGCACAGACTCGAAGAGGAGTGGTCACACCTCGGAGGCGGGTAGCCTTCAGGATGGAGGTGTGTTTTGGTATTAAAATGATACTAAAACGGGCAAAGTTCACGAAAGGATAGCACTTTGGCAAGGTTTCGAAAACCTGTTGGCTCAGGGGGCCAGATGAGCTGCTTATCAGTTCTAGAGGACCATTTCTTCCCGCTTTATCATCACGGAGCATGGCCACGGAGTCTCCACTCCATTCCATCCTCTATGGTACATTGCAGGGAGTTGCTGTGTTAGTGGATTCCTCGCATGCCTGCTGCAGCTGTGCCCCATCCTCAGGGCTCCTTTTGATTTTATGTTTTTCCTCAATGGGTGAACAATGCTAGGTTTTTCATATAAACCTTAATTTTCAGATGTAAAACCTTAATTTTACTAATAATTCCACAGATAGGTCTGACTTTCAGAAAGCAGATGTTGGTGTTTCGTGCACTTTCAACCCCCCCCCTACCAAAAGCCACATTTCTTGTAAGGTCTTTCAAGTTGGGTATGCAAAGTCATTAGCCAGTTTTGCAAATCTTGGCCTGTATATTTTCCTAAAGGAAAAAAGCTGCTTTTTTTGCTAGGTTTCTATGGCTTCCAGCTATGCTCCCATAACAAGCCTCTCATTTAAACTACTTGCTTCAAAAGGCTGCTAGCCTCAGAGAATATGAGGAGACGACTTTCTTTTATTACTGTATATTAGTTAAAGAAATGCCTAACGCCTAGTTGGAATTCCTTTCTGGGGAAAAAAAAATGCATTCTCTTTAACATGCAAGATGGTGAGTTCAAAGAAACAGGGATTTAATTTAACCAGTTTAAGAGCAGACATGTCTGGCAGAATTAAAATTACCCAGGAAATGCCAGCGCTACAGGAGAGCAGCTGTTGGTAAATCATGGTTACCTCAGCTCAGATCTCTCCACACAGACACGTCTCCCCCGAGGTGTCTCCTTGTGCATCCAACGGGACTGTATTCCCTTTACAGCTGCTGTGTTTGGGCTGCTGTCATCATGGCACGACTGATGATGCTATCGTGAGGAGCACCACAGGGAGCTCCTGAGCTCAGGCCAGAGGTCCGTCTGGTCAGGGTCCATCTCTGACAGTAACCTGTAGGGAAAGTGGGTGGGAAACATGGCACATAAAGGTCGAGTCTTTCTCTTCTTCGGGTACATGGCACAGCAAATGTAAAGGGGAGAGACTGGGGCTGAGGGGTCTGGCAGAAGGAAGCCCTATAGGGAACTGAATGATGAAGCGGCTGGTAGGAGACACATGTGATGGGTGGACTTGTTTTTGAGGATGCACGTTCTGCACAGTCACTGAGATAGTGAGCTCCAGGATGGTTTTGGCAGAATGCAGGTTATTTTGCTTGTTGAGATTTGGAGTGTTTCTAGGCAGGAATTCGCAGTAAGTCAGCGTTGGACTGTATGGCTCAGCAGAATCTGTGATGCAAGGTAACTAACAGCTTGTGAGAGCATGCGAAGTGGAAGCAGAGGGAGTGATTGTTTTGGGTGGACTTCATCTAGCATTTTAAAATATCTAAACGTGAGTGCCTGTGTGTCAGCCAGCTGCCCACTGTCCACTGTAGTTGGTGAAAAGCTGTAACAGTATAGCAGCTAAGCATCTTGCAGCAGGCACTTGCATTTGGTCACCTAAAAAGCTCTACTGGCTTCATTAGCCAGATGTCCACTGACTGCAGCATGGGCTTGGATACCTAGCTCTCCACCTGTACTGAATCTTCTCCTTCTTTTCTAATTCGGGCTCCAAAAAATGAAACTAGCTACAAAAAGAGCTAAACCAAGATGGGAAGAGGTGACCAGTTCCTCTGCAGAGTGCCTCTGGGGATTAAGACCCCAGAAAGCACTTGAGGGGATTAGGGATTTCTGGCGATGCAGAAAGTCTCTTTGAAAGGCGAGTCCTTTGCAGGACTTGGAGGGAATTAGGGAGGGTGATGCCAGAGCGAACTCTGCAGGAACTTTGGGTTATGAGGATTGTTGGGCCAGGTGGAGGGAATGGAAAAATATCACAGGTTGTTACGCTTTGGAGTGTCTTGCGGCTGGCCTCTGGGATGTGGAGATTTGGGGCAGTCTGAAGCATTCGGCATACCAGAGTGTGAGTGGGCAGTCGAGGAACACAAACTGTTACAGACCTAAAACTACTGGAGCGGTTCTTCCGCACGTGGAGAGCTGCAGGTTTCGGAGCCCAGAGGCTCTTGCAGCGTAGCGGGCGTGCAGCACCCGGTGCCTGCCCCCTGCAGCCAGCAGCGCTGCCTCCACGGCGGGGCCTGAGGAGCGAGCTGGGACACGGACAGATGACTGGCCGAAGCGGAGTTTTTGAAGAAGCTTGCAGAGAGCTTCAGATGATGAACATCTCTGACACTACTGCCAGCTGCTCTCGCAAACAAGGGGCAAAAAATTAGCCGGGTAAAATGAGTCACTTTTGTCTGTTCCTCCTTATTAAGAAACCCAAAACTTCAGCTTGCCACCCAAGTGTACAAGGAAATCAGATACTCTTTTCACTTACCATTGCAATGTTCCTCTTAATTTAAATCATCTGACTTATGTCACAGAGAATAAAAATAAATTATTAGTAAACTACCAAAATAATGATACTTGTGAAGTAATTTTAACCCCTGCTATTTTCCCTCACTGGTACATTACTGGCAAATTAAACCCTGGTATCTGTCCCCTTCCTGGAAGATGTGGTTTGAGGCGGTGACGTGTTATCGGCTCCCACGGGAGAAAAGGCCAGACTCAGTTGCTCAGAGGGGATACCAGAAGCTATGCAAAACCTGCCAGGGCAAAAACATCTTGCAGTAAGTACTTGAGAATTGTGTACAGGGTAGCTAGCACGTGTCAGTTGTGCAAGCACTGCTTTCAGCTTTGGGTCTCTAGTGGTAGCACCACTGGTTCCACCTTTCCCCTCCCCTCCTTCAGCAGCTGGGGCTGGGGCCTGTCCTGTTGAGGTCACTGTAAATACCCACATTTGAAGCTGCATCTGAGCACTAAATACCCACCTGGACCTAAGCTCAAGCTTCTGGAAAAGCGAGCAGTGCTGGAATGTTTCACCTTTGTTTCTCAGTTTAGGGTACGTGCCTGGAGGTAGCATCTCTCCAGGGTCGTGTTTAGCTGCGCGCGTCCTTTTCACGCTGTGTGCTCACCCTGTAGGTCTATTACAGGCATGAAGTGAGATCAACGTATTTCTTATGGCTTGTTCTTGAAATCCTGTGCCAAAATGCTTAAACTCAAGAAGACCGGTGTGTGCCTCAAACACTTTACGCTAGTTCACTGGCTTACAAGTTCACTCTTTTCATCTCTGGGAACGTGTAGCTGTCAGCTGGTGAGCATTTTGTTGTACAAGAGAGAAAAATCCAAGGCAATTGTGCTGAAGGTGGTTTTTGAAAGTGGCTCTTTTGAGCTTTATGAATTTTAACTATGGTTCTTTTTTAAGTTCAGGGATTTTGGTAGCAAGACTGTATGCTTTCAAGGTACAAGGCTCCATGCCTGATCTTATGCTGTAATTGCAACATTTAGCAATTTGTAGTTTAATTTAGAAGGATCACCTACTTTCCTAAATGCTTAAGTAATGTGGCAGGCTGTGGTTATTGATTCTCTCTGAATTTATTACAAGAAAGCTGTATTCACTCTTTCCTCTTGGGAATGCCCCTCCTGAACTGCATGCTTGCTAGTGACAGCTTAGACCCCTGATACATAACCAAAGACCTCGCCTAATATCGTTGCAAATGCTTGGGGAATTTTTATTAAGTAAAAGCATCATTAAAGTAGACAGAATGATGAAGTTTAATGAGCATCTTTCTCACTTGATATTGTTGGTTTTGCTGCAGCAGCCATAGTGCTCTCATTTGTTAGTTCCAGTGGGGCAGATAGAGAATGCAGGGAGATTTTGTTTATATTTGCATACAAAGAAACATTTATGTTCATGAGAGATATTTACTTTGAACAATATATACAAGGAAAGAAAGCAACTGGAAATCTCTATCTGAGGGCTTTCTGCATTTTCAGTGTTGCATTTAATCTCCCCTTTCACTCTAACACAATGAGAAGGCTGCATGCAATACTGTAGCTGCTAAGTCTACAAAGGTTCAGCAGTTTGTGGACTGTGGTTTTAATAACTAGCTTCTGGCTGTTGCTGCAGGCCACAAACATCTCAAATATTTATTTGCATTCCAGATTTTATTCTTCAGCTGAGGTTTTGGTCTGCAAGCTGTGTGTAGTGTCCTCCTCAGAGCTATACCAGCCCCGTGAACAGGTGATGCTCCAAAATATCAAGTGTGAAGGTGCTGCCGTGAATGTGTTATCAGCACTTATCTCACAAATCTGCCTTGTAACAGTAACCACAGCCTGCCACAATATTCCTTTGTCTGTCTGTGGAGACCATCTGCCTTCGCTACGGGTCTGGTCATATGAACAGATATGTCAAGGTGCCATCTCCCAGAACGTTGCCATCCATCAGCTGAAATGCGGAGCTGTCTGCATGCATGCCTTCAGCTGACCGCCGCTGCCGCGGACGGTGTGCGAGTGTCTCTGCCCCACACGTCTGACTTCGCAGTGATGCCAGAGCAAGAGCGTGTACACAGTTAGTTACTACGGCCTGGCTGGCAGACGGTGATGTGCAAGCTGCGGTTGCTGTGGCTGGACCCTTCCCGTAGGTATCGAAATCATTCAGGACTGTATATGTAAACTCCACATCTGTTACAGCCAAGGGGTTATCGGTTCTTGGGTAGTGCAGACAGTTGCTTCTCTGTGCGGATCAGCTCCATTAGTTTTTTCTTTTGGTTTTTTTTCGTTGGTTTTTTTTTTTCATTGGGAGCTGCAAAATTGGTGTCTGGTGTTGTACCAGAAGTTCACTGAAAATTGTGAATTCTCTTTTCCCCAGTGTAACAGAAGGCAAATTCTGTCCCAGAGGCATTATCACAGTCATTATTGTATTTAAATGTTGTTGTGACACCATATGTCTCCTCGTATTTGATGTGTGCAAACACAAGAGACAGTCACTGCCTGTGAAGGCTTATGTAATCTAAATACGTCTGATCCTTGCTCTTTGCGTAGCAGACTACTGCGATAGATTGTAAAGCACTTATCTTCAGCTGAGATGGCAATGTGCAGCTGAAAATTCCTTGAAATTTTGCTGGAGAAACCTAAGTAGATATGTTTGATTTTCTTATTTCAAACCAAATAATTATTTTCCTGGGTGAAACTTCAGTGCACATGCTGAGAGAACTGGTTGGACATGAGAATAAGTAAAAAGAATGTAGAAGTGCTGCAGATGTCTGCAACTCATGCACTTCTACTACTACTGACATAGTATTTGCATGGGGTAGGGGGAGCTGCTGGAGCACTGATAGCAGAGTATCGTAAGGAGCAAATATCAAAGAAAAACTGCTACCAAAAATACTTACAGGTCAGCTTGGATTTTTACTACTGAATGCGTGCAGTGGCCACTGGACCTTACTCCACAGTCAAAGGGCGTTGCCCAAGTAGACTTTACCAGAATCTGAAGTTCATTCAGAGTTTGTGCACTTCGAAAGCATCCGTGTAGTCAGTAGAATTCCCACCACACCCGTTCGCTAATCTGAGCTCTGCCACTCCACAAACTTGATCATTTGGACTGAGAAAGCAGGAAATGAGAGGCAGAATGAATGCCAAAGGGTCATCTGAGAGGGAAATTCATGTAAAGTTTCCAAAGCAAAGAAGTGGAGCCTAAAGCAACCTGAGCAAAAAAGGGTGTGTAATGCCTGAAGACCACAGAAGCTGTTAGTCCTCTCGGGGTTGGCACTAACAGGGCAAAGGAGCTGTGGGGCAGTGGGAGGTGGGAGACAGGACAGTGACAGTGGACTTCTGTTCCCGTCCATAAAGGTTTTTTGTGCTCAGATACAGTGGATCAGTGGATTCGCTCTTAATTCACTGCTTAAAGCCCCAGCTGGGGAGTTTGTTATTCTATGAAAAAAACCTCATGTTCTACTCCAACATAGCATTATTTCTCTAGAGCCAAAAACCAACCTGAGTGTTAATTTAGTGTTTAACTATGTATGGGTGTTCGCAGATTTGAGCATGCATTTCCACTTCCCAGTTGCTAATTTCTCAGAGTTACAACATTATTGCTGACAGTGGTTCAAATGCTGCGCTGCGTATTGTTGAGAACAAGATGCTGCTTGTTCCCTGACTTTTTCTACACTGAGTCGGTTTCTGATGGGACAGCCCCTTTGAATGACACTTCTGTGCTCCTTGACAATGATGGTATTTCCCGATACCGCAACATCTCCTTCCATATCTTCCCTCCCTGGACTCACTTAACGCCTTCCAAAACAGGACAGTTATTTGGGATGGATATTTGATTAGTGCACATGCTGTGTACTTGGATAAAATATAGCCTTGTGCTGTTGGGACTGTATCTCTTATGAGAAGAAAAATATGTGTATTGTAGCGAACAGTAAGCACACAGTTGTCACGGAGGGTCAGGGCTCTCTGTGTTCGTCAGGAAATGGCATCTGATCCCTTGTTGACAGTAGGTGATGGCACACATAAAATCTCAGTAAGGGGACGTAATGTCATCATTTACAGTTGTATTTTCCTTGAGCACAGCTGTTTTGGGTACAGTGCACCTTGACAGCAGCCTGTTTAGCAGCATGATGTAAAACTGCAGCTGCTGAGGAGGTGAAAGCGAGCGCTGCCTCTCCACACCACCCTGCGAGAAGCTCTAATCCCATTCTGCAGTCCGGGAACCCCAGGGCTGAAGTATCTTTCAGATACAGCAAAATAAAGCTCAGAGCAGGTGGTAGCTTTTAACCTCCTGACATAGAATAGGATGGAATGGAATGGAATATTTCAGTTGGAAGGGACCAACAACGATCATCTAGTCCAACTGCCTGACCAGTTCAGGGCTGACCAAGTTAAAGCATGGTATTCAGGGCATTGTCCAAATGCCTCTTAAACACTGACAGGCCTGGGACATCGACCACCTCTCTAGGCAGCCTGTTTCAGTGTCTGACCACCCTCTCAGTAAAGAAAGCCTTCTTAATGTCCAGTCTAAACCTCCCCTGGTGCAGCTTTGAACCATTCCCACGCGTCCTATCACTGGATCCGAGGGAGAGGAGCTCAGCAGCTCCCTCTCCGCTTCCCCTTCTCAGGAAAACGTAGAGGGCAACGTATGTCTTAGCTAAAATCTCTCTGTATCTGACATAAATAGCCCGTCAATGGCCATGCCTTATAGCACGCTAATTCAAGAGTATTTCTGTCTGTTTGGATCCGTGGTTGATGTCTCTTGCATACAGCTGACTCTGTGGTCCACCACCAGGCCCTGTAGAAGAAGGAGGGCCCATCCTCTGCTGAAGTTACTTTCAGCCTGCAAAGCAAAAGAGGTCACTGTAAATAAAGAGTCTGCTTTGTCTCCAGGATACCCGCTGAGGGTGATGCCCACTGCAGAACTGTGTATCAGGTCGTGCTTTCTGGATAAGCAGCTGCTTATCATGAGCAACTATGTCTGTCCCGAAACGACTAAGCAAAAGTAGTGCAAGGATCTATATCTGGTCCTTGTCTGCAGCCAGGGCTGGGCAGACATGCAAGCTCCATGCACGGGCTGCAGCAGGGCAGAGTGCGTGTGAGGGACCAGCGCAGCTCACCTGCGACAGCTGGGACCTTCTGCATGCCCCAGACACATGGAGATGCAGGACCCGGGTTCTGCAGCGACGGCGCTGACAGCTGCCTATCCAGGTTTTGAAACATCAAAAGGCAATTCCAGGAATACGTGGAGTTTCTCAGCCGCAAGCCCCTGGATCCATCCTGTCTCTTTACAAAGTCCACCAAAAGGTGGAGGTGCAGTGACCCAAGGAAGGCTGTTGTGGGAATGGGTGCCGTTAGCTGCTTCAGCAGCAGAATTCCTGTCAAGCAGTAGAAGTTAGGTGTCCAGTTTGACTGGCCACAGCCTAGCACAGTGTTGGGGTGGACACTCACCAGCATTGGGCTGCAGTGTTAGCAGGGGGACACCCTGCAGAGGGATTCCAGCATCGGTGTCAACGCTGCCGGTGTTTATACAGATGAATAAGCAGAAACAAAGCTCATCTCTGTTCCCTTCTAGATACACTAACACCCCCGCAAGGCACGTCTTCAAAAAGCACTTTATGTCAATAAGGGAAGTTAAGTTTGAGCTGTGTTTATTTTGGGTATGTTTTTAATTTAGTTTAATAAGGATTACTCATAAATTATCTATTAATTACTGTGTGATATTTAACAAGATCTTCTCAGCCATGTAGTCTATTTAGCTTCTCTGTGAATGCTAGCCATCTTAATTGTAGGATACTTTGTCAACATTTAATCAGTGGTACTTACTAATGTGGCATTGATGTGTTGGTAGCTGTCCCAGTACTATCAATCATGAGTGAGCAGCAGAGGCGGCGGTGACACCATTGCTCTCTGTCACGTTAGCAAGCCCTTGGGTTTTCTGGTTAGGGCTGATGCTCACTTTGCTCTAAGTGGGCACTCTATCTCGCCAGTTCAACACAATTTTTGTCATTGTCGACTTGAATTCACATCCTTGCAGCCTCGCAAGCCTTGATCCCGTAACGGCAGAGTAAAGGCTGCCAGTTTCTGAAGGCAAAACCGAGTGCTCCTGCACTGTTCCAAAGGCCTGCTCTTCCCGATGTTACTCTCCTGATAGGTCACGAAAAATCTAATATTATGGCCTGCAGCAGGAGATCTAATAGAAAATTCAGTGTATTGAGATCAAATAAATAGAATGACCTTCCTTTTTTTATTTCTAGTGACTAGATGCAGTGTTTAACATGCTGCAGAGTAAAAGCTTGTGTTTAATGATTGTATCTCAAAACTCTTTTGTCTCGTTTCCTTACAGTCTTTATGGCAGACACATGCAGGCAAATCCTGAACCTCCAAAGAAGAACAATGACAAGTCAAAGAAGATCAGCCGTAAGCCTCTGGCAGCCAAGAACAAATAAGTCCCTGGCTTCTGCCTCTGTTTTGTATCTTTTACATTGCTTTTGCATGTGCCTATAATATTCCTACGCATCTCCTGTTACTCATAAGAAAGCAGACACTAGAGGTAAAAGCAATTTACTATCTGTACTGCTTTAGAAGATACTGCTTAAGGAAAACAAAATTATGTATTCTCCTAATTATGGTCACATTTATGTAGCCATTTAATATATCACTGTCAAACACATTTTAGCTTTTCTATTTATATGTATATTAATGTCCTCTCTTCACATGTGTCACGTCCTGTTAATATCAGGGGGTTTTCACCTAATATTATACGATATTAAATTTCATATAATATTCCAAGTGATTTTAATAAAGGTCTTTATTTGTATTGTGTTTCAGTTTCTTCAGTAGGACTTCTGAGTAGCGAATTCCTCCAGGAACGTATGTGTCCAGTTTCTTGCAATGTGTTAATTTCTTGTGTAGGAACGTGATAGCATTTTATCTGATACAAGTTAGTTAAAAAGTAAAGCATTCTGTTCAAGGAGTGAAAAATTTTAATCAGTTTCTATTTCGTTTTTACATTACTATGTCCTGCTTTTTTGCCTTGAAGGTTATTTTGAAATCAAGTAGGGGAAGAGAGAGAAGAAAGTAAGAAAAGTTGTCTTTGTAAAGAGCTGCCAATTGCCAGCCTTATTTGGGGAAAGAGAACTTTCTTATTTGAAGAAAATGGTATTTCTGCCAATTTTTTAAGTGTTGGGTTTTTTTTTAGGCAGAAAACCCAAATAATGTATTTAATGTCTGCTGAATGTGCTTGTATTGAAGAGCTGTTCCGAATGGCTTTTGAAAATGCCATAGGTTCTATATTTATCTGTACAAAGCCAGCACCACAACCAAGCTCAGAAGCCGCAAATTTTTGAACATCTCAAATAGCTTCAGGTCTTAGCAGCAGGGAAGAAAAACCTATTAGTCTTAGCAGAGCAAAAGTTAACCAGGAAACTCAAGGAACAAGAATAGATATTCACACCTAGATCGCTGGTGTCAGGACCGTCCCGCCCTTGGTTTCCGATTTCATGAATTTCGCTCCTGAGCAGCCCATTGCCGAGTTCGGCTGCTGTCCGTGCCGCCAGCCAGGAGACATGCCCGGGCTGCTGAAACAGGCCTGTTGTGTTCAACAAGAGAAGAAAAGGTCTTCAGTGTCTCATGCTAGAGATGATACCTTCCACAAAAGTGGTTCTGTATCTGAAGACTCTGTTATCAGCACCAGCCTCTCAGTCCATTTCGGATTACCCCAGCATTTAAGTAGTACATGGTTGCCTTAGTCTGGGAATAAATGTATTGACATATATTTTGCAACAGATTTTTTGAATTGGCAAGCAGGGGTAGGAAGTTGGCATCAAGCTTGAGACACATTTTAAGTGGTCTTTGGTACTTCAGAAGAATGAAGCGGTCTTGGTAGGCAGATGGAAAACAGTAAGAATGGTAGACTTGTCAGGAACAGTCAACTCTATCTGCTGCAAGCTCTGCAGAGTATTTTCCAGACCTCTTCAATGATCTGTCTAGGGGAACAGGTCCAACTGAAACAGGCCCGTGGAGCTGCTAGGTTGGGCGCGTGTTAAAAATTCACAGCAAAAACTGGCCCCCGGCTGGAGTGCACATGATTAAATCTGGTGTGGGCATTACCACGTGAGGGTACCTAATGACAGTAATAATCACGCTACAAAAAGCCCTGAAGAAATGTCAGTGAAATGTCAGAGGATCCCCAAACTACTATTGCCAGTTCCTTTTGGAGCAAAATAAATAGCAGCTCTGAGCAACCTGGTCTAGTGGAAGATGGCCCTGCTCAAGGCAGGGGGGTTGGAACCAGATGATCTTTAAGGTCCCTTCCAACCCAACCCATTCCATGATTCTATGATCTGTCGGGAAGGGGTGGAGGCTGTGAGTCTTTCCCCTGACACCCCCCCAGGCACTGATGGCTGCCCCAGCCCTCGGGGTTTGCAGTGCCCACGGGGCTCCCGACGGATGCTGCAGCCACGGCCAGACCCCTCTTTTCAGGCTTGAAGACATTTTGCCTATGCTCACTTCCAGGTAAACTGAAGTCGCCGCTCTGCTGAGATCTCCCTGGGTACGCCTGGACGTGGTTTGCTGCGAGCGGGGGGTGACGTGGCTCTGCCTTGATCTGAGCAGAAATCCAGCCGGAGCTGAGGGGGTCCGGGTGGTGTCGGAGGCTGCGTCCGTCACCTGCTCTGTGGCTTGCAGTTGGGAAAGAGAAGTTGCTGCGGGGCTGCAAGGGTTTCAAAGCGTGGAGCAGAGCCTCTAATGTAAAAATAAAAGCTTGTTGGGGAAGGCCTGATAATGTGGGTGGTGGGAAGCTGCAGCACCACTTTAGAATAAGCTGCTGATTTTCAAACATTAGTCAGACTTTCATTAACTTCTGTTGCAAATTTTGAAAGTGTTGAAAGACTCGTGCAAGCTCTCCTCTGCAGGGTTTCAAAGTATTGATTGGAGCATTCCTGGGTGTTCATAGCGAAAAAATCCACCCAACCTTCCCACTTCTGCCCCCATGAAGGAGGAAGAAACACAGTTTTGACAAGCAAAAGCAAGAACGAAGGTTCTGGGGAAGAATAAGTGAAAGGCTTAAAGATGAGAAGGATAAAAGAAATCCTAAAGGGAGAAGAAGTGTACTGAAGACCGTGGCAGATGGGGAAAAAAGAAGTTTCTTGAAAGCTGAAAAAAATAAGATAATGATCTGAAAAGATGACGAAAAACTGAAATGTGTAAAGCTTTACAAACAGAAAACAAAATGGGAGGACAGGGAGGGCCCTTCAGAGGCTCAGGGCAGAATAAGAGACACAGGGAAGAAAAGCAAACCATCTGGGATGCAACATGCTGGTCTTTCAGTGTTTTTAAAAAGGTACCAGCCTCTTAGAGCAAACTACACAACAGTTCTAATGTGAGTTTGATGATTTTATGTGTCTGTTCTCTAGAGTCATTGCTTTTTAATATTTAAAACCAACTTGTTTCATTTTACTGGGTCACATTTATTTCCCCACTGTACTTAAAGGAAAGCAACTGCTGTGTCCTGTTGCAGTGAACGAGTTAATGAGCATCGCAGCCCGTGGTGGTCCCTCTGATGGTCCCCGTGGTGGCTTCTCCAGGGGATCCGCCCAACTGAGGCCCCTGCAGTGGGCCGTGGGTGCTGCCCCGAGGGGAGCAGTTGTGTCTCAAAGGCTGCTCTGCAAAGGCAGCTCTTTGCTCCCGTGGTCAGTGCTGTTCCGCTGGCCTGGTGGGCAGGGAGTTCCCTGAGCTCGGGGTGCCTGGAAAAGGACTTTTTGGCCGTCTGTTCATTCACGGGCACGTGTTCAGGTTGTGTCTCTGGGCTGCCAGCCTCTCATGCAGCCAGCAACACACCACTTCAGGGGGAGAAAATGATTCTGTGAGAAGGAAATTGCCTTTTTATGGCTTTCCAGCACCTGGGAGCTCTTTGAAAACAGCGACGCAGGTAATACTCTGTGTCGATTTTGCATATGGTGAACTGGAAAGAGTTTGGCGATTTTTTTGCATACAATGCACCCTGATAAAGAAAACTTTTTAAAATTACCCTAAGACCGATATGTTGTGCCTGTGTAAAGAGTGGCCTGGGGAATTAATGCTCCTTGCTAAAGACAGAGCAAAATGAAGCCAGAAATCCCGCATGTGGAGGCACCATCCACGGTTTTCTTGTACGTACAGTGTCTGTTAACCCTCTGTTGCCTCCTGCAGTCCTCCTGATGGGCAGATAATAGTTTAAAAAAACAAAAAAAAAACACGACCAAAAAGATCTCAGCTTTGAGAACTTGGGTGCTGCCGTTACTCTTTCTTCTTTAAAAAAGACGTGGGCAACACCACTGTGATTCTGAAGTTTCGCCTTTTTGTGGTTGTTGGTCTGGAAATACGCTTCCCATGGAGTCACTGGTCTTCAGGCATCTTTGTTTTGGTTTTAGCCAGGTCTTTCCTATTAAGGAAATGACACTGCAGCATCGGTTCGTCAGTGAGCTGCCAGCCTGACAGCTGGCAAATCCCACCAGCAGCACGGGCCTTTCTCGGGAAGCGGCAGCTTGTTCGGGGGTACGATCTGAGCCAGCGTGGCCCTCCCCTCCTCCCTCCTCTGGGCTCTCCCCACCACGCTGCGGTGCCTGGGGCTGGGTGCTGGGCCCCCAGTGTTGCTGGGGAGAGGCAGAACCCTTTCTCCTGTTCTGCCAGCCCCCCCGCTCCCTCCCAAGTAGCAGGGTGAGGTCCGGAGGCACTTCCAGCCCCGGCGGTGCTTGGGTGCGTGGCTGGTGCCGGTGGGAAGGCTGGGAGGGCGAGTCTGTGCCGTCCCCACGCGAGCGGAGCAGCAGGAGCTCCGGAGACGGGTAACATTTCCAGTCTGGAGCGGGTGGTAACTGTTAATATCCTCGTGACAACCAGGAGGAGTGAGATTGTCATTGGTTATATTAGTTGTTAATTTTGTAAATATTAACAATTTCTAGGATTATGGCACAGGATGTGAGCTGTCAGCTTGCTTTATTTTCCTCCTACTCCTGCTTGCGATGACACATCTTTTATACTCCCGGATTTGTGCCATGTGTTTGTTGCCTCGTGCTGACACCGGGGCTGGCAGATGTGCTGGGATGAAACCGTGATAACCTCCCCAAAGTCAGATTTCCTTCCCGTCCTGGGTGCTTTGTTTCCTCTGATCTAAGGAGAAGTCGTTTGCCCTTAAAGCACAGTGATTTAAAAGTATCTGTGGCTGGTTTCCATCCAGAGCTGCCGCTGAAGCCGCTGCCTGGGGCAGAGCGGAGCTCCCGCCTCCCCTTCCAGCTCGCCGTGAGCGCCGCTGCTCCCCACCGCCCCTGGAGCAGGAGCTGGGTTACAGCTCACGGGAGCCCCTGCCCTGTGCTGAGAAAGCCCTTCAAACCGACGTTTTTACAGTGTATCTCAAGAGCCAAATTTTAACCGTATTTTTAGATCGGGGAGCGTGGTTATGGCGCAAGTGCCAGCCGCAAGTCGCCCCTGCAGCTTGATGGACGTGTTTGGAGGCAGCTTCAGCGGCGAGGTGCGACCGGGGGCAAAGCCCCTCTGCCCGGTGTGCCCCGTCCCATGCCGCCAGCAGCCCTGAGCGCACAGCCGGGCACAGCTTCCCCATGTTCCTCACGCTGGGGCTGTTCCGGACGATGTTCCGTGTGGTGCCGGGGCAGCCACCAGCGTGGGGAGGAGCGGGGCCATGGCCGTGGCCGGCTCCGGGGATGAGCCTGGCGCTGAGCTACACCCCCCAGGCCGGGCGATCGCTGCCTCTGGACGGTGACAGGCAGGCACCAGGCAAAACTCCCAGATCGTTTCAGCGGTGGGTGCCCGCTGCAAGGGCTGGCATCTTGCCGGCCCTCGAGGGAAGGCGCGCCCTGAGCCTGGGCACTGCCTTGCTTCCCGTGGCTTTGCTGGTCCTGGCTTTGCTGGCTGGCGGCGGTGGGTTCCTGGCGGCACGGAGCTATTGCTGGGCAGAGCCGAAGGAGCTGGGACGCCTCCCGCCCTGGCAATGGCCCCCGTCACCCTGACGAGCCGACCCCGCTCCCTGGGGCCGAGCGCGGGGCAGACACCGCTCCTGGGACCCACCGTGGGGCGGGCATGGTGGGGCCTCGCCGAGGAGCAGCCGAGGGGAGCAGGGCCGAAGGGCTTGGCCAAGGCTGTGGTGTGTGCCGGCACGTGGGCGACTCGGGCTCCAGCGGGAGGGTGGGTTTCAGCGTAACGCTGGGTGTCGTTTTCCCCCCAGCTGTGTGCTTTCGGATGTGACATCGCAGCTGCAGCGTGGAGAACCGGTGGTCTGGTCAGCTGTCCTCTCAGAGGGGTTGGTGTTGGAAACCGTGCTGATGGTGGCCTGGTTTTCAGCAGTTTCAGCACCCTCAGCCACCTCTTGTTCTCATATCGATCCAGATACTTTATTTTAGGTAGCTGCTGAAACATGCCAGGCGTACAGGATTTCCCGGGATGGCACAGAAAGGAGCATCCTTGGTTGGCGCAGCAGGGAACACGGATTCGGAGGAGCGAGGTGCGCGGGTGTTTATTGGGATGTGCCGGTAGCAGTTACTGTCCAGGGCACACCATGTGACTTCCCCGTCTTAATTTCTGGTCAACTTCAGCTAATCCAAGGTGTCTGCTCCGCTGGTGGTGTCCAGAGATGCACTGAACACCTCGTAGATCAGGAACTCGATACTGATCTGTTCTGAGGGCAAACCTGAAGACCAGAACTTTGGTTTGAGTTCCGGTGCCTCGCAGATGGCGTAGGCTTGGAGCTCACTGGCGGGACGCTCTCAGCTGCGCGGGCGGGCGGGAAGCGTGCGTGGAGCCGTGCAGTTTTCCGGCTTTGCCAGCAGTGGGTGCAGCGAGGAAGGCAAACACCAGACCTGAACAAACATTAAGGCCTGAAATCCTTTCAGTTCCTCCTGCTGCTGTACAGAAACCCGCCGAGACGGTTCACAGCGAGCACGGCTGTCACCCCAGGCTCGGCGGGGTGTCCCCGGGGAGGCTGCTGGTGTTTCCCCTCACTTTGCTTTTACATCAACTCCTCCATTTCAGAAACCAAACAATTCGGAGGCAGCCGTGCAGCGCCGAGTGCCACAGCAAGGGCTGAAGATAGCCCCGGAGCCTCAGGAAAACCAGCTCCCGGGCTCCGCACCCAGCAGAGCCCCGTGTCGCTGCGTGCGAGGCGCCCACTGCCCCGGCTTTGGGGCAGCCAGCCCCCAGCAGCCGGCCTCGCCGTCCCCCCGGGGCTGGAACCCGCCGAGGGCAGGCCCTGGCAGCCGTGCGCCTGGCAGCCATGCTCCCCCCCGGGAGAACCCCCGGTGCCGTGGGGCCGGGGGCGCCAGGGCAGGGCAGGGGGGTGCGCGGGGCCCCCCGACACACAGGGCTCTGCACCGGGGCTGGGAGCCGGCACGGACCTCGCAGCGGGTCCACGGGCTGGGCCTGTGTTTCCGAGCTGCGGCTGGGGGCTTTGCAAAGAGAGGAACAGGGAACAGACCTTCACCACTGTTCCTTTTTATCAGCAGGAAAACAGAAACACCCAGCCCACCCCAACTCCACAAGAAATGAAGATTGAAAAACAATCTCTCCAAAGCCCTTGAAATGAAAGAGAGGGGGGAAACTATGGGTTTGAGAGGAATATGGGATTTCTTTCGAGTAAGTAAGAAACCAGGGAAGGCCAGGCCACCTGGCACAGCTTTGCCGCCAGACCCACGCTTGTGCGAGGTTCAGGCAGGCGGTTAGAAAAAAATAAAATAGCGCATCCAGCTCTGCATAGAAGTTTTCTGTTCTTGTAAACCAAATGAAATTAATCATTACATTTATCTACAGGCTGTTCTATAAAATCAATAGGCTCTAGCACTGCATAGCAATCAAAATATGACAAGGCACTTAAACTTTGCCAACTCGATCCAATTAATGATATCTTCGTTAGAAACCAGTCATTTTTATAGAGTCAGTTGACTCTTCAAGGACTATAATAGATGCTTGATATAAGCTCATTGATTTTTACTTTATGATTTCCAGTTGAAAGCAAACAGAGATCACTGGCTTTATAAAGCTGCGAAAATATGTGTGTATTTAACATACAATATTATTTATAAGCAGCAGCTAATATTTAAGTGCCTCTTGTACGCCGTGGCAAAAGTGGTTCATGAATTCAGCCCTCTCAGATGTTCAGAGGATGTTCTTCCACATTATTGCTATCGTCATTTGTCTTTCCTCTCTGACATGGGCAGTTTTTTATGCAGGAAAACTCTGTAGAGGAGGCTCGTCAGCGAGGGGAAGGCAGCCTGAATACCTATGAGGTGTCGCTGGAAACCCAGCGCCTCCGAAAATCCCAGCCTGGCTCTCCCATCTTTTCACACAACAGCCTGGGAGCTTGCAAGGCAGAAGGCTGCCCAGCAGACCCTGAGGAGGGAAAGAGCGGGCTCACACTTCAGGAGAAGAAAGATGTAGGGAGGGCGGGAAAAGCTTCTCGGGCAGTAAGGGCTTTTGGGGTGGTGGGAGAAAGGTTTGGTTTGGGGTAAGGACTGGAGGGAGCAGAAGGATCCCGAGACTCATTGGGTGCTCGTGAAGCTCACAAGCCCTCTGGGGAAATGAGAGGTAAAAGACAAACCCTGCAGAAACGTAGACCAGGAGGTGAGCAGCACGGGGCCCAGCTCCTGTCCAAAGGGCGCAGGAGAGGGGCAGAGCTCTGAGCGTGTCTCTGTGCCAGGGGACAGATGCATCCGAGCCAGAGCCAGAGCCGAGCCTTGGTGCTCCCTCTAGGACTTCAACGGTGCAAATCGGCACCAAAAACCGCAAGTGACAGGTACAGTGCCCCGGTACGTGGTGCTGGTGAGAGCTGGGGCTGGGCCCCGGGGACAGGAGGGTGGCACGCCGCACGCACTGGCGCCTGGCGCTGGTCAGGCTCCGCTCCCTGCCAGGGTTTCCAGGAGGTTTGAGTTCGTTCCCTGGGAGCAGCCAGGGCAATGCCTGGACCGAAGGGGAGTGTCAGTCTTTTTGAGCTGACATTTGTGGGGTTAAGGTGAGACCGCCCAGTTTGAGCCGGGGCCAAACCTCGCCAAGCCAGAGGGCTCCTCCTGCCCTCCATCCCTGGACAAACCTCAGCATCTGAGTGTAGAAAAGCAAATGTACCAGCAGTGGTAGGAACATCTAGGTACATCACATCGGTGCCACATATTTTGTAGTAACTGTCCTTACCACGGCAGCCACGTTAGTAGGGGGGG
>Ga0065711_1006280_pt1 | contig 17850 bp, 7 predicted proteins | sample Hoacrofraction12_FD_59098 | JGI IMG/M metagenome (GOLD analysis project Ga0065711, IMG submission 59098) | Hoatzin crop microbial communities from Cojedes, Venezuela - Epithelial fraction 12 v2 (version 2) | ecosystem: Host-associated > Birds > Digestive system > Esophagus > Crop | place...
GAAGAAGTTCTTCCTCATGTTCAGACGGAACTTCCTGTGCTTCAGTTTGTGCCCGTTGCCCCTTGTCCTGTCACTGGGCACCACTGAAAAGAGTCTGGCCCCATCCTCCTGACATCCACCCTTGAGATAATTATAGGCATATATTAGGTCCCCTCGCAGCCTTCTCTTCTTCAGGCTAAACAAACCCAGCTCCCTCAGCCTCTCCTCATAGGAGAGATGCTCCAGTCCCCTCACCATCCTCGTAGCCCTCCGCTGGACTCCCTCCAGTAGCTTCTCATCTTTCTTGAAGTGGAGAGCCCAGAACTGGACAGAGTACTCCAGATGAGGCCTCACTAGGGCAGTGTAGAGGGGAAGGAGAACCTCCCTCGACCTCCTGGCCACACTTTGCTTCTGTGCAAATACAGTACAAAAGTATATATAGAAGAATATTATCAATGGAACATTAAAAAAAACCTAAACCAACAAACCTGGTTCACATCAGTGCAATTCAAGCCTTGAATAGCTCTAGTATTACAATGCTTTTCATCTACTTTTAGGAACTCTTTGTGATGATTTCCAGGACCTTTGCTGCTGCTACACTGGGAGAAAGGAATGTCAAGCTGCTGGAACTTCTGTTAGCAAAAAAATGGGATGTTAATTGTAATTAAGGCTATTTCTTTTCTGAAGGACTGCTGTTTCTCTCTTTTTGTAAACACGATCTTTATTCTAGCACTCCGGCGCCTCTGCAGTAACTGATAAAGGTGGCTTTTTATTTTCTAGCTTGCAGTACATGCAGATGCATTTTACGCAACTCTCAAACTTTTATTAACTGATAGCTTTCTCCTCCATACTACTGGATTTAGCAGCATTTAAAGCATGAGCACACAAATTTACAACTCCACTGCAGATTTATGTTGATAGCTACCTTTGATAGTCACAAACACAGATTTGGATCAACCCAACTCCTAGAAGCCATAAGGCAATCCAAAATTGTCAGCTGCTTCTTGTTGAAACACTGTGCAGAAAATGAAGAATTTAAATATAGAACAAAGATAATTTGACTGTGTATCTTGACAATGTATTTAGGAGACAGGTGGAGTGGGCAAAGTGTTACTGCCTTTTTTATTGATACAAAGTACAATAATAATCAGAAACAGAGGAGGAAGAAATGGCAACTTCCATCTGTGGGATTTATTTAGTTAAGTTACATTCATGTAGTGTTAGGACTGAAGGAATTGGTCTCAATTTAAATTTTTTTGTAGAGTAAGAGCTGAATATGGAATAAAATGCATAGCTGAGGAGCATAAATAAAACATTTTGTGGGCTTAAGAAATTATAGGAAGGAAAAATTATACTAGAATGGGAATATTTGATTGAAATAATGGAATAGAGTATATCAGCATAAACTACAGGTCTAAAGAAGAAAATCTGACAGTACAGAAAACAGGAAAATAAAAAAGATTGATCATCAAAGACAAGGCAATATTTTCAGGGTTGATTTTCAGATTCTTAAAATTCTTATCTTCACTATTTGTAAAATATTTTGAAGTAGAATAACTTTAAAAATTCTTTTTTTTTTTCTTGATGACTTTCACAGGTACATTAGTTCTGTTTCGATTTCTTCTCAGTTTCAACTTTTCATAATCCTGTCAAACTTGAGTCATAGATCATGTAAACATGTGCTGTTCCCTTTAAAGCTAAACAGCTTTGTGGGTTTTGGGGGATTTTTTTTTATTTTCTATTTTTTTTTTTAATATTTTCATTTCTCTTGATGTTTTCCAAAACTTCATTTTATAAAATACAGCTTAGTTTGTGTTTGATAATATGACTTGTATGAGGTTCAGCAAGGCCAAGTGCCAGGTCTGGCACTTGGGCCACAACAACCCCATGCACTATTACAGGTTTAGGGAAGAGTGTCTGGAAAGCTGCCCGGTGGAAAAGGACCTCGGGGTGCTGGTCGACAGCCGGCTGAACATGAGCCAGCAGTGTGCCCAGGTGGCCAAGAAAGCCAACGGCATCCTGGCTTGGATCAGGAATAGTGTGGTCAGCAGGAGTAGGGAGGTGATCGTGTCTCTGTACTGGGCACTGGTGTGGCTGCACCTCGAGTACTGGGTTTCAGTTTTGGGCCCCTCACTACAAGAAGGACATTGAGTTGCTGGAGCGTGTCCAGAGAAGGGCAATGAAGCTGGTGAAGGGTTGTCGCATTAATTTGGCAGAAAATAAACCCCCTTGCATTCTAACTCTCTTCATCGGAGTGAGAGGCTAGGTGCGGCTAGGTTTAAATTCTGAGTGATATCCAATTTACCACTACCAGTCCAGTCACGTTTAATACGTATATTAAACTACCACGATTCTGGATACACTAATAGCAGTCTGCACCTTCAGTCCAGTCATGCTCATGAACTAGCATGGCAGCATTTGGTCGTGTTCAGTGAGAAACTGTGACAACTGGCTACTGAAACAGTGCAGTTTTATTTGTGCAACAGGTATACAGTTTTTTTGAATTGCCGGTGATAGTGACTGTCTGCAAGAAAGCACGTGCAAATATAAAACACGTGAAAAGGTTATAAATACTACAGCCTAGCTATAAACATTAGGGAGTAACTGTTCCCGAGAAAAGCGCCTAGTTTAAGTCTCACCCAAGGCGTCCCAAGGCGGGGAGAAGCAAGGCTAAGCCCGTCGGCCAATCCCGGCTGTCGGAGGCAGTCTGAGGTGGAGTTTCCCTTGACTTGCTCACGGTATTATCTTCTTTTCCTCTGAAAATCTACGGTGTTATCTTCTTCTCCAAAAATCCCCCCTTTCCCTGGCTATTTTTCTATTCTTTCTACCTTTAAGGTGGAGTTTGAGTGACTGTAGTCATACATACCTTTTATCATGACTGGTGTAAAATTTTCTCGCTTCACGTTTAAAGATATAGTTTACAAAAAATCGAGAGCGCAGACTCGAAGAGGGGTGGTCGCACCTCAGAGGCGAGTAGCCTTCGGGATGGAGGTGTGTTTTGGTATTAAAATGATATTAAAACGAGCAAAGTTCACAAGAGGATAGCACTTTGGCAAGGTTTCGAAAACCTCTTGGCTCAGGGGGCCAGATGAGTTGCTTATCAGTTCTAGAGGACCATTTCTTCCTGCTTTATCATCACGAAGCATGGCCACGGAATCTTCACTCCGCTTCGTCTTCTATAGTATGTTGCAGGGAGCTGCTGTGTTAGTGGATTCCTCACATGCCTGCTGCAGCTGTGTCCCATCCACAGAGCTCCTTTTGATTTCATGCTTTTCCTCAAAGGGTGAACACTGCTACGTTTTTCATATAAATTTTAATTTTCAGATGTAAAACCTTAATTTTACTAATAACTCCACAAGGGTCTAGAGAACAAGTCTTATGAGGAGCGGCTGAGGGAACTGGGGTTGTCTAGTCTGGAGAAGAGGAGGCTGAGGGGGGACCTTGTTGCACTCTACAGCTACCTGAGAGGAGTTGCAGTGAGGTGTCTGTGGGTCTCTTCTCGCAAGTAACTAGGAATAGGGTGAGAGGAAATGGCCTCAAGCTGTGTCAGGGGAGGTTCAGATTGGATATTAGGAAAAATTTCGTTATTGAAAGAGCGGTCAGGCATTGGAACAGGCTGCCCAGGGAGGTGGTGGAATCACTGTCCCTGGGGGTGTTCAAATATCATGTAGATGTGGCACTTGAGCACATGGTTTAGCAGGCATTGTGGTGTTGGGTTGACGGCTGGATATGATGATCTTAGAGGTCTTTTCCAACCTTTGTGATTCTATGATCCTATGACTTCTTAAGTGTTTCTCTAAATTTTATTGAGACACATGTGTACACCTTGGGGAGGCAATTGTTGTGATAAAAAGTTATGAAGTAATGCTGTTAAGGCATTTTCAAGACCAATTTGACAGTACTTTATGGTATTTTAATAGTAGCTTTTACTCTTGGTCATCAATCAGAGACTCTTGTGTCACTCAGTTCACCCACTATGACATCATCATATATTGCAAAACAACTTCTCCTACAGATTCTTTCACCTAGTCAGACAAAGTAGGATAAAAATTATCTGTCTCATTCAGTGTGTCTTGGGGCTAAATTTTAAAAATAATATACCTGTTTCATGTCATCAAGTAGATCTATGTGCCTTTTTTAGATAATGTCACAGTCCTATCACCTAACAAGAGATTATGTGATCTGAATGCTACTGACTTGACAGGTTTATGGCCATCATAAGCAACAAGGCATCTCCCCTGTCTAGAACTTGAAATGAGACTAAAAGCCTTTTGACTGTGATTTATGGCCCAAATTCTCTCTGAAAGACTTTATGCAACTTTAATAGAATCTTCCTTTCACATTTTATACTGAATGGTACATATTTACCTAATTTCCTCAGAGATAATTAATGCTGGCATTTTATTTTGTGGCAGAGCTAAACAAGCTTATACTTGTTGACAGCATCATAGGCAAAGACTTTATTTCAAACTTCCAAGTATAGGGTAGAAATTCAGCTCATGAGCAATTTTTAATTCCTCCTAGTGTAGACTGAATTGAGTTAATGTGCTGTGGGAAAGGAATTCAGCATGATTGATTATAAAGATTTATAGAAAATAAATTGAAGAACAATAAGCTAACATGGTCATATTTGACCAACAGTAAAGTGGCAATTATGACTTTTAACTGATAAACAATAGTTTAATATTAATAAAAATAGATATTTGGTTATTCTAGTAACCTAAAACCTAACCTGAAATGAAATTAAATTGCATGTCACATAAGAACAGGATGGAATTTTGATGGAATTTGTATTGACATAATTACTTTAAAAATCATTGAAGCAAGGAAAGATAACTTTGAAAAAAAATTGTGTGTTTGCTTCACAAAACATTAAGTTATATATATTTGTATATGTATATACACACAATAAATCTGAATTTTTTTAAAAGGTAAGAATAAAATTAAAAGAAGATATGTGCATAAATGTTTTCATTCTGCTTGATAGTGGAATTCGAGCAAAAAGTAAATCACCTTAACCTCGTCTTCACTTATAGCCCTATTACAATTAAAATAAAAATAATAATTAAGAACTTGTATGGCTCAGCAACCAGATAGTGATGATGGTATAGATTTACTCTGTAACATGAGGGCTTGTGTTTATACATTAGAGACATGAGAAAAAAGAGTAAGATAACAGATACTTTATGATGTATGTATGATTAACCAGAACAGTTGACAACAGCGGTGGCTGTCAGTGAAGTAAGCAGACAGCATCCCTTCAAATGCCTTGAAATTACTTTTTAATGCAATTATAAGTACAGCAGACTATGGTGAGACAATTCTGAAAAATAATGTTGAATTCCACACTTTTGCCATATGACCTTCTTGCATCTTCCTCATTGTCGTATTTTCTATTACAGCTACTTGTGACCTCTTGCCATTATAGGGTTGAAGGCTTGGAAAGGGACTGTGGTTTCCTATCTGATGGTGCAAAGTCTAGCACAATGAGCTGATATGAAACTGTTGACTTTTATTTCTCACCTGTTATATTCTGATAGAAATTCAGGTAAAATATTTATATAATTTTAAATAGAAAACATGTTCTGAGGAGACAAAACCCAGAATTAACAACGTGGGTTCTATATTCATGAGCAATCATTTATTTTTCATTCAGAAAATATCAGTGGATTTTTTTAGCCCCTGTTTATTGGAACAACATATGATGCAGAAAACATGTCTTTCTGCTGTTTTTCCTCTTCTTAAAGCCATTTTAATCTGCATTGTTCTCTTAGTGCAGCAAGCTAGGAGATTTTTCAGATATTAAGGCTTTAATCGATATCCATTTTGTTTGCATGCCAGTTCAGCAAAATAACCTGTTGTGAAAACATTTTGTTAGCTTTCAAGAGATGTAATACCAAGAGAAAAGAAAGGAAAATTTCTGATTATTTGATCATATATACATGAAAAGTGCAAAAGAATGACAGTATTTAATTAAAAAAAAATTACTATTTGTTTTAAAAGCCCATTCAGCATTTTCTTGCATAATAACTACTGAAGCATGTGATAGAAGAGGGAAAACTGTTTCTGGAAGAAAGTAAAGTATTGTGCTTCAGGAACAATTTTCTTTTCTGAATCTTACTGCTCTGACCTTGTTTTTCTCTGGATATATATAGTATTGTGTGTTGATTACTGGTAATGTGTACATCTAATTATATGGCCAAAAGGAAGCAGAAAAGCTACATTTAATCTCCAGACTCACTGAATGTCAATCTTAACAAAACACTTTATTTCACCCATTATCCCTTAAATGTTTGGGGAAAAAAGTAAGGAGGAAGAACACTGTAGCTGACATAGTTGGAAGCTTTGACATTGACTGTTGAGACAGAAAAGTGAACCTAATGTCATTTATTACCAATGTGATAAGAAGGAGTAGGATAAATAATTTATTTGGAAAGTGACATTGTAGTACCCTCTTATTCATTTAGTAACAGAAATGCCATGGATTTTTGCAGTTGTTTCCATCCAAAGGAGATAAGAATCTGTACTGCTGTTACAGTCTGCTGCAGAATTTCATGAAGTACTAAGTACAGAGTTTACTGAAAAATGTGCAATCTACTACCATTCAGCCAGCATAGAAAATGAATAACAAAGACGAAGAGTAGGCTTTCAGATGTGATGTCAGCTACTCATAGTCAAAGGCTGGGTCTGAGCACGAAAGCATAGAATAGCTGTGTAAAGACCATAAAAAGAGATTTTTATGGAGCTGTAAGTGTGCATCAAAAAAAGAGAAAGAAATCCTCTTTCAAGGAAACCTGGATTCTCCCCTGTGCTGCACTGGGTGGGTGGGGGGAGAGAGAGGCCTGATGCAGGATTCTTTTTGTTTGTCAATATAAACGACCCAACAACAAATGGTGCAATAAAATAGCTGCTATTGATAAGGTAGACTAAAAAGAGGAATATAGATAGTGAGTAAATTTTATGTCCCTTCAGCTGCCGGGGACCCCGCATTCATGTGGCATCAGATGAATTCCAGATGGATTTTCCCAAGGGGTGCTGTGCAGATCCTGTCCATGGAGAGATTCCCTCTCCCTCCCATACTGTGGTGGCTTTATCTCGAGTGACAAATAAAACCATGTATCTTCTGACAGGTTGCAATGTTATCTCTGTCATAACACCCACCAGCATGCAGCACATGATAGTATGGGCATTCCAGCAGACAGCCTTGCAGCAGCTACGCATGTGAACATACAGGCTTCTCAAGCCTCAAAGTACAAGGCCTTGTGCAGCAAACCTGGCCTGCTCAAGGTCTCTAACTCCTTGAATAGAATGTCTTCTGCGAGGCTCCCAGTACAATTCCTGATATTATTTAACAACTGTATGTTGTCTGAATATACTTCTTTTTATAAATCAAGGAAATAGGGTGCAAGAGAAGATGGTGATGTTCTCTCTTAAAAACAGAAAATTTTGCAGAGATCTATCAATAATTATTTTTTTTGCATCTTGATGTTTGTAAATGTGAGAGAATTACATATAGGATGTGGCTGAACATGTTAATTTTTGCTTAACCAAAAAGGAAAGTAAACAATGTGTTCCCTAGTATAATTTCCATCTACATATGCTGTACGTGTTCCAGCATTGCAGTCTTTATCTCAAGACTGGACATCTTTATTGAACACAAATTATAGGCCTGATTGAAAAAAGAAGTGAGGTTTCCTGATCTGTATTAAGTGAGGTGATGGCTGTTATTTATGATTTTATCTTGCACTCTTAAATAATGTCTCGTGTTTCTTTAAAAGGATTTGTTAATTTTAAAATTAGTAACTGCAGAACTTTTAAAGCACTCTTTTTATCCTCCTTTATTGAGGGATGGGGGAGCAAAGCTCTGAACCATAGATATCATTTTGCATTAACACAAATTAATGTGTTCTGTACTTAGCATCTTAAATTATTTCATTTGATGCTGTGTAGTTCCACACAATTGAATAATCATGGTTACTTTCATTTTCTTTCCTATGTCACCCCTAGAAAAAAAGACTGATAAAAAGTAGAACTTTATGACCAAATTTATGAGACCTCAAAGTGCCATATATTACATGGTTCTTTCCTCACAATGTGAAGAGAAAACTAATTTTAAAGAAAATCCTCCAGGTTGGCCCGGGGAAATTAATTTGCTTTGTTACTAAAAAAAGACCATATGACATGATGTATAGAAACACAGAACTGTCATCTGAACATAGAGCCACTTTCTCGGTGAGCAGGAATAAAGTTAGAGGTTACAAAATCCACTTGGAGCTGAATCCAGTTAGAGAAGTGAAAGGCAAAAGATGGTCTTCTATAAAGACATGAGCAGCAAAAACAAGGCTGGGGAAAACATGGGCCTGCAGCTGAGTGGGGCAGGGGACCTGGTGACAAAGGACATGGAAGGGGCCAAGCTGTACTGAAGATCATCATCACATCAGTCTTTACCGGTAAAACAGGTGTTGGGAATGGGAAAGTCTGGGTAGGAAGTCTTCCTCTCGCAAGGAAGCCTTACCCATGGTGAACAAGGTCAGATTAAAGACCATTTAAACAAACTAGACATTGGCAGGTTGAAAGGCCTGTGTAGGATTCACTCACAAATGCTGGTCAAGGTGGCCCATGGCGTTGCAAGGCCACTCTTGATATTCTTTGAAGGATTGTGGTGATCAGGGGAGGCTTCTGCAGGCTGCAAGAAGGTCAATGACAAAGGCAAGAAGGATAATCCCAGACATGATAGGCCCATCAGCCTCACCGTGATTCCTGGGAAGGACATGGAGCAAATAACCCTGGAAACCATTACCCAAAAACATGAAGGACAATAAGATATTTAGGAGCACTCAGCGTGGGTTTATGAAGAGGAAATAATGCCTGATCAACCTGACAGCCTTCTGCAGTCAGGTGACTGGCAAGGTGTATGGAGGGGAGGAGTGAGGCTGTTTATCTCATCCTTAGAAATTCTTTGGACACTGTCTCCCATGACACCCTCAAAGACAAACTGATGAAGTACAGGTTAGATGCACAGATTGTGAGTTGAAAACTAGCTCAACTGCCATGCCCAAAGGTTATGGTCAGTGCCACCAATTCCATCCAGAGGCTAGTCACCTGCAGCCTAGCCCAGCACTCTTTCTTTCCTCCTCCTCTCTGTCAAAGTACAAATGACTGATTTAACACTTTAACAAAGGGAAACAAACATAAGCTACTTAGCATTCCCTCTTTGAAGCTGTCATCTTTTATAAAGAAAGACTTGACCACATAGTGCTTGCAAAGTGAGTGCCATTTTTAGTTGATGGGAAGGGCAGTACTGTATTGTCCCAGTTTCTTCTCCTGTTGGTCATGGAGTATCTTTGGGGAGACTTCAGTTGCTTTCAACTTGCAGTGAAAAAAAATATTTTCTGTAGCTCTAAAGCCAGAAGGATAGAGTTCTCTCTTACGTGTTATTTTTATACAGGTCAACACCTTTTTCTTCTTGTCTAAACTAAAACATTTCAAGATCTCTTAAACCTTTCAGTCCGTTCTTTCTGTAGTTGCCGTACTAATGTTCCAATGATTAGATCTTTGTTTAAGAAATAATAGTTGTCAATAAAACATGAAACTAATATTCCATCTCACGATAGCAACTTATATTCAGAGATCTAGTTTAGAAGAATAATGAAATAGTTTAAACATAAGCAGATAAACATTATTTAGAAGAGACATGTTAAATATTCTGTTCATGTCTGCCACTGAAACATACAGTAAACCAAATCTGTTTTGTACTGTCAGCACTGGATCTAAATCTGAGTGTCGTACTGGTGTTAACAATTCAGTCACAAAGAAGTTTCATTCAGAGTAGCTGGATGTCTGGAGGACACATACCCAGCCAACACAGTCAAGACTTCCTTCAAAGCTAGGCTCTTCTGAAAGAAACAACCTGAAATCAGCAGAGAAAATATAAAGGCAGATGTCTGAGAAATAAATTTAAAACATGTTAACTCCGTTTTGACCTTAGCAGCAGTTCAACAGAGATTCTGTCTCCTGATGTAAAGGTTTACTACTCAGCCTGAGTAAGTGACAAGATGGCAGACTCCATTAATCTTGGCTTTTGGTAGTTTATTGGATCCTAGCAGTTCGAATATTAAAGGAAATGATGATATTTGAAGATAATGCACACATAATAGTCCAGAGAATTAAGCTGGTTTAAAGATGATAAAACAGACTGAGCATGTTTGAAAGATGCACTTATGTTGGGAAAAGGGAAATTTTTTATCCTAGGATTCAGTATCACTTCAACAATATTACTGCTACTTTCTACATAGATGGAGATCTCTCATTTGTACACTTCAAAGCACTGAAGGTAAAAAGTAATCATCACTTTCATTTTCTCAAGGGATAACCGAAAGACACAGTTTAAACACAGTGTCTCAGGTCATATAATGAGGTAGCTCTGTTGAGAGAATTTGTGAAAAAAAAATAATCAGGAGACAAAAAATGATAGAGGAGAGGGAGAGAACAAACAAAAGCCCAGTACCTCTGTTATCCTAAGCCTCTGAATCGTGAGCTTGTCAGAAAATAGATTGACACTTTTTCCCAAGACCCTGATACACATTTGGGCTCTGTATATTCTTTCAGAGCACAAGAACGAGAGAAATGCTGCATTGCATGAGGCAAAAAGCCCACCTTGGTCCTGTCTTCAGCAGTGCTGAGTAAAAGATGCTGGGAAAATCATAGTATCCAGGACTTTTCGGGAGCGATAGTTGTTCCTGTTTCTACTCTCCAACCTTGAGCAGTCAGCAGTCAAGGGACTTCTGTGTTCCAACAAAATTTTTGATAATATATCTTCCATTACTTTTTCCATTTTTCTTTTAAAGCACATTATTTTTTTCGGCTTTTGCAACACGTGTTTCAATGAACATCACAGTTCCGTTATGTCTGTGTGTGACATATATGTGTTCTTTGTGATGTATTCCTTTCCTTTAAATTTTTCTCTATTTCTTAAGACCATTACTTTACAAATCACTTTGGTTTTCAGTGATGGTGTTTTAGACAATTTATTCCATGGCATGCTGAGCTCAAAATATTTTAGATTTGCACAATTTGCTTTATTTTTATTCTCCCCAGGCAGAAAGAGCAATAGGATAATTAGTTTTCATTCATCTCAAAGGTCTAAAATCCAACTGTAAACAAGATGGCCAAATACAATTTATGTTTTTATGGAAAAAAACAACTTAAACATTTAGTTGGTTACCATGCCATCTTATAGTTCCCATCTTAGTCTTCAATGATAATGGAAAATATTATGCATCATGTCAACTTTGGTAGCATGGCTGTGTTACAGCAATACAGAGTAATATTTTGCATGCATTTTGGTTTTGCATGTTTCGCTTGTAACTATGTCCTGAAATGAATCTCTTCAAAGTCCAGTGCTTAAAGGAAATTATGAAAATTACGTCACCTGTAATTAATATATATCATTTCTGTGTATGCAAAGTCCACATGCTTTTTATAATGGATTATGAAACACTCTATTGATAAAGACTAATGGACTTGGGTTGGGATGGGGGGTTGCATAATGATGAATGATGGGGTTTACTCTAACGCTGATGGATGCGATCGTTAATCACAATTTTGTCACGTGACATAGAGAACTTTATTTAATCTTGCTGTTAATTCACTATTTCCATTGATTTACCTGTAAAAGTATTTTAGTGTACCAGAGGTTAAACTGTCATAATTTTCTCAGAACTGATGTATCATTTCATGGTTTCTTTCTTGTTCATTTGTGTTTTCTGTTTTTTTCTCTCTCTTACATGCTACAGTTGCAAACATATTGTGGCGAGAGCAAGGTACTAATAGATGGCTTTTTTCATATTTTCTATGTTATGATGAAATGCTCATGTATTTGCATTTTTGGGTTTTTTTTGTTGTTCACGTTCTACAGTTAGAGTAATAACCTTCACCCTTGCAACATTTGAGGGATTTGATTTAAAGAAAAAATATAGTGGAAAATAGTCCTTTAAATGCTCATGCTTTTGTGAACTGCTTTTCCTTTTGAGGAGAGGGGGAAATAAGAAGTTCAAAAATTTGAGACAATTACTCAAAGGAGTACATCAAGAAGCTCATGTACACCATTAACTTTTGTTTGCTTGCTGACATCATAAAGCTTCCAGCCAATCAGCCTATATGCTGTTGGGATTGATCTTCTTGTATGAATCATTCTTATTTGAAAAAATCATAATCTTAAACAGTTTAGTGAAAATTGAGGTACCTGTTTTTTCTTAATGAGACAAAGCATTTTCTTATACTCAGGAAGGGTTTGTAAATGTTGGGAGGGGGAATGGACATTTGTGGTTTGTGGCCGACTGAATGATGAATATAAATACAGACACTGTCAAGTGTTAATAACATAGGAAGTATGGAGAGCATATTTCACTGGCAAAGATAGGTATTATTTTTTGTATAGAAGAGAGAATGTCATAAAGCATATTGCAGAAAATATGAGTATTGTCATGAGCTCTCATTTTTTTCCTCTAAGTAGCTTGTTCTGTATTTAAAGTTGCAATTTAGGAAATAATGTATTTCAGGAATAGGAAATACTTAAATTATTTCCATTGGAAGACTGATAATACTATAAGTGGATCAGGCTTTGCTATGAATTCATGCTGCAAATAGTATTTCTGCATGTTTCTTACAGATTTATTTTAAAGTAAAGATTCAAAGACTTGATATTTCATTTGCCTAATTACACAGTAAACTTTGGTATTTCCCTGTGTGTTTACAAATATGAACTGGTTTTGTTTTTTATAGTCCTGTTTTCCTGGTTGCTCAGCTGGTATAAATAATCAGTTCCCTGATTATAGTGGAACTCAGCTGTGATCTTCTGCTCTATTGGCCTCGCAGAGTGCAAATGACATATTCAGAGTTTCATACAATTCCACTGTTAACAATTAAACTGATGCCCAATAAGATTCTAACACCAAATTTTTTAAATGGATGGTATTTTCATTGCCTATTGGGAAGGTATCACTTGTGTTTTGTCTTGAATAAAACTGAAAACATGATTGGCACCGTTTGATTTTTTAGAGGATTATGTTTTAAACTCAGGTCATTCATTGCTTTCCGTGGTTAGAAAGCACTCAGGAAATCTTCAGTTTTGTGAAAATAAAGACCAATTAAAATTAGTAGCTTACCAAAGTGCTTATGGTAGAGAGCTTCAAATTTCTCTGTGACTGTTGTGAAACTAAACAAAAAGTAGTTTATAGCAGAGATTGAGAAAACAAAGTAACAGTATCATCATCTAGAGAAGATTTTCTCGGTATCTCCTGCGTTTCTCATTGGCCAGTCCTTGTGTTTCCAACAAATATTGTTGCTGGTTGCAATGTCGCAATTCATTTACAAGAGAGCAGTACCCTGAAGAGGCCAATAAGCATCACCACTAACATCTCTGGGCCATCCATACTCTGTGATTTTCTGTTACCAAGTATTAACAGGTAGGAACGGAGGGATGGCTGATTAGTAGGACAATTAAGATTGTAGAACCGTAGATAGTCTTTAGTACCTGCAATGCATATTTGTATATTGTGTGAGTGTAAAAAGGGTATGTGTCGGAAAATCTGAAAGGATTTTGAAGGTACATTAATTTGTGTTACAACAGGAATACAGTATGTACACAAACATAAATATATCCATATATTAACCTATATGCAAAAAAAACCCCAAACCACCACCAGTTTTTTCAAATCAGTGTTAGCCAGTTTTAAATATAGATTCAGTCTAAATGAAGCAAATATATTTGCATTTATTGTTGTTGCTTCTGGCACTGTATTATAAATGTTTTTGGTTTGATAAGTGGAGTGTTGCAAAATTGGGTCAGATGTCTTTAGGGGAATAGCTCTTGTAGTTGTGAAGACGTGGCTTGCCTAAGTGTTTGGATATTTGTATAGGTTAGATAGTGGTACAGGTATTTGTAGACACATGCTCAAAGGAAAAGGTTTGGGGCCAGAATAACCTGGAAGATAGGATTATTTCAATGGATCCACAGGTAAAGTTTCCTAGTATGAACTGACTTCCCTAATTCATTATTGAAATGGAAGAAGGACATTTCTTACTGTGTCTCCTTCACTGATTTTGAACAACAGTTTGGTGAACATTACTATCCAGACATTGGAAATAAAGCCTTAAAAGTTTGGGCTGGGTTACTATGCATGAATATTATCTGTACATTGGAAAGCCTGCCTTGGTGTATTGGCAACTGAGGAGGAAGTTTTAGAAGTCTGTTTATCAAATGTCTAAATCACTTGGGGCTATCAGCTGATTTACTTCCTCATGTTCTGGTATCACTTGTCCTGTTATTAACTATAATAAACTTTAGTCAACATGACCAGGGAGAAGAAAAAACCTTGTTTTGTCCCCAGCCAGCTCCACATATTTATTTATCACCAAGATACAGTAAGCCAGTTGTTCAGCTATAGGACTCTACAGTTTGTTCACTGGTAGGGGCACCGTAACCTCAATCAGGCTTATCTACAAATGCCAGCTGTTCTTACAGGATGCAATGTCAGATATTTTTTAAAGAAAGATCTTATTATCTTGCATAGGCTGTGTGATCTCCCTGCAAAGACATATAAAAGTATCCCTTTGGCCAGAGTGGGCGTATTGCCCTTAATGAAGCCCTATGCTCAGAACAGACACGACTGGTAAGTTTTCCTTCAACCTGAGCCTGCTTCTGTGCTACACCAGATGCAGCATAGATGGATTTGATATAAAATAAGGAAAACCCTGCTTGTAGACTGTCCCTTCTTTCTTTTTAGGAAAACTTGACCAGAAGTGGGAAATGATTCCACAAGATTTCTCAAAGTTAATTGAACTTGCATAGTTCTGGGCAAGACCTGACAATCTTATGCATATTGCTACCTTCTAAATGACTGTATTACCTGGTGACTCCTGGTGGGAACTGGGACCTTTTATGTATGTGCATACATACATGCATCTATGCACAAACACACACTTCCCCTGCCCCCAGTGTTCTCATTATGTTTTTTAATATTAAGATGAGTGATATTCCTTCAGAATTTAGGATAAGCAGAATTTCAGACTGAAATTTATTTTTCCTGACTTTTGTTCACCAGTGTTCCTACACCAAATATTGTTATGTCAAGTGGAATCTTAGGCGCTGTACCCAGGATACGTATACATTTTCATCAGTGTAGCCCATGGTTTAGCTATCAGAGATGGTTATGATGGTAATTTTATGAGTATTTGATTTTCTTCATATAATTTTACAAATATAAACTGATCATCCATCATACTATCCACGTGGCAAATCAACCACCGTTGTCTTAATTGGCAGGTGGTAAATTAAGGAGAATGTCCTTTTTTTGTGGTCATGAGCATGACCACGGATATTACGAGCCTTCATGCTACACATCTGGTTCCCACTTTCTCCATAAAACATTGCATCATACGTCTCATTCAGCAATGTTGCAGTAGAAAGATTGAATAGTTCTGTAAGCATTCGTGGCCCTTCAGACTTGGATTGAATATCTGTCCAACTCTGTCTTTCCAATAAAATACAGTAGAGAATATTTCCTTTTCTGACTGAAAGAAACATCAGATAAGGGTTTATAACAAAGATTCAGAACTTCTCTTTTAACGTTGTACAAAAAGCCCACAGCACAAGAAGGTCATGGAGCTGTAGGAGCAGGTCCAGAGGAGGGCCACAAAGATGATCTGAGGGCTGGAGCACCTCTGCTGTGAGGACAGGCTGAGAGAGTTGGGGTTGTTCAGCCTGGAGAAGAGAAGGCTTCAGGGACAGCTTATAGCAGCCTTTCAGTACCTGAAGGGGGCCTATGGGAAAGATGGGGAAAATATTTTCAGCAGGGCTTGTTGTGATAGGACAAGGAGCAATGGCTTTAAACTAAGGAAGGGTGGATTTAGATTAGATATAAAGAAGAAATTTTATTACCATGAGGGTGGCGAAACACTGGAACAGATTGCCCAGAGAAGTAGTGGAGGTCCCAACCCTGGAAACATTCAAGGCCAGGTTGGACGGGGCTTTGAGCAACCTGGACTAGTAGAAGATGCCCCTGCTCACTGCAGGGGCATTGGGCAAGATGACCTTTAAAGGTCCCTTCGAACACAAAGTATTCTATGATTCTAAGAAAAATTACTTTAACTCTTCCATCCCTCAGAAAAAGAAAAATAAGTATACATGGAGAATTTATATTAATTTGATTTCAATGTAGATGATTTCACAAGATCACTTTCATTACTGCAACTGTCAAATTATATATTTCTACATCTGTATTCATAAAGACACTGTCTTTCCAATGGAGAACACTATGTGAAAATCTGAATAATGTTACAGTTTTGATTTAGTTTTATGACAAAAGACCCCACAGGATTAGCTGTATTAGCACTATATGCATTAACGGATTGATCTCATACCAAAAATATTAAAAGATTTTTAGTTCAAGTCAAGAGTTTTCTTTTTTGTCATTATTTAATTTTATACATTTCAATGTGTTTTTGTTCCTAAGGTCTGGGCATTGGGAACATGTTTTATGTTTTTTATGAAGATGGCATCAAAGTAATACAACCAGTGGAATGTGAATTTCAGAGACATATTAAGCCTAGTGAAAAACTCCTCGGTTTTCAGGCAAGTTATTTTTTTAAATTTATTTGTAGTGTTTTCTCAATTATAGTTTACTTTAAATAAGAATTTATTATTGCTAGTCTAGTGTTTTCTGCTTAATAAATTTAGACATGTCTTATCAATTAATAATTAACTTATAGTTGTGGACTCAAAGTTTCCTGTGTTTTTCTTGGTCAAATTCAAACTTTCCATCTCTCTTCTAGTTTGAATATTCCCTGTATACTTATCCAACCCTGTATTTTCTTTGGTTGTCTTTTTCTTTTCCCAATCTGTTCCTTTAACAACTCTTTACTCTTTACTCCTGGTTGGTTTGTTTTGGTTGTTTTTTTTCTAAAGTGACTATTCTTAATGTTTTCTTTTTCTTCACTGGGTGTTTGTCTGTATTAAACTGTCAGCTGTCATGAGGCAAATCCCCATGCTGATGAACACTCTTACAGCTCCACTGTAGTTAGTACAGATGATTGATGCTTTGACTCTAACTTACAATTCATACAAGTAGTTTCAATAACTTTATTATCAACAGATATATAGCTGATTTGACTGAATTCTGTACATTTATGGAGTAGTTTCCATGCATAGCATACATAAAACCAGTAGTGTATTCTCGCCTTCCATTTATTTTGTGGTTGTTTTTTACTTCACTGTTAATCAGATTGCTGGCTGACATGATGCATGTTCTCACAGAAACACTTGGTACTAGTCACTATATTAAGACTTGTTCCGTATGATCTATCGACTTTCAAAAGTAATAACTTTTTCTCATTATTTGTGTTTGAATGAGTGACCTTGAAATACGTAATAATCCATGAGCTGTACACTTTGGGTTTTTTCCCCTAATACATAAAGTATGCTGAAATAACAGCAGAACTGTCTCAATGGAATTTGCCTCTTTACTTATCATTATTGATGTCAAAGGTTGCTGTACTCAGCAGCAAGATTTATTTTAGTGTGAATAATTATGCTTTGAACAGCTAATCATACCTTGATTTGTGCTGCTTAAGTGAAATTAGGTTGACACAGCCAAAAATAAGCCAAAGAGGTTTTTTTTATGGCTGTTTAATTCCAAAGCTGATTATTTAAGAAGTCTGTTAAAATTTTATTGGTCTAAAGTGCAGCCTAGATTTTAAGTGTATATTTATTGAAATGAGGTAATAATCAGGATGGATAAGTCAATCTTGTTTCCTTTTTATAATACTCAAATCTAAAGTAACATCATAATTATGTCCTTCCCCCCCCCCCCC
>Ga0065711_1039434_pt1 | contig 17850 bp, 13 predicted proteins | sample Hoacrofraction12_FD_59098 | JGI IMG/M metagenome (GOLD analysis project Ga0065711, IMG submission 59098) | Hoatzin crop microbial communities from Cojedes, Venezuela - Epithelial fraction 12 v2 (version 2) | ecosystem: Host-associated > Birds > Digestive system > Esophagus > Crop | place...
TCCTTCTGAGTAACCAGCTTACCCTCTGCTTCTCCCCCTCCCAGGGCCTTAGACTGGGTGCTTACACAGAAGACAACACCTTTTCACCGTTCTCTGAGTAAGGGTAGAATCAAAGTCAAAGGGACGGTGGGAAAGCTGGTGCCAGGAGCCCGTGAGGACAGTAACAGCTGCATGCACACATATGCAGGCAGCACTCAGCAGTGAGGAGATGATGGAGACAGGGCTAGCAAGGATGGGCTGTGGTCTGCTTGTGTGCCTCTGTCAGGGAATAGAGAGGGCCGCCAGACACAGTCTGCAACCACGTGGGAACCTCGTGTCAGAGCAAGGCGGCTCTGACTTTGGAGGATGTTGCTGCAAAATGGGTCCCTGTAACGTGGTGAGGGCTAGTTTACATTACTGAGCAGACTGGGGAGATGGGCAGCTCTGCTGCTCCCAGGGATGTGTTGAGCACCACGGGAGAACACCAGGAGAGGACTGTTAGCTCCAAGGGAGGTGCGGGCAGAGCTGGATTTCCGTGCAGCCTGTGAACTGAGTACTATTTTTAGCTTCACTTCTCTCTTTCCGCACCTGTGGATCAGCATAACAGGCAGAGAGATAGCATATAATAAATGTCATAACCTCCTTGGAAAATACCTCATGGCTTTTAAACTAATCCCTTGATACTTTTAGAGGACTGCTGCGCAACATTGATTAAGCCTCAGCGGTTGGTCTTGCTGAGGTAACACTTAGTGCTTGTAGGATGCTGTTCTCTTGCCAGGCTGGTCTCTGACTCTGCTTCCCCATGCAATAGGGGCCAGAGCCCCTTGAGACCACGATGCTGATGTCCTCTGAGCTTGCACCAGAGATGTCCTTCCTTGAGACACTAAGTCATCTTCCCTTCAAAGTGGTAATGGATGTTACAGAAGCCTTGTTCTTATCCCACCGGTCTTACAACCCCACCAGTGTCCCCCTTCCTCTACAGAAGTCCTGGTGTCTGGGGCGTGTCACCTCTCCCCAGTTTGTTCTCTCTGTTAATTTGCTGGTAGACCTGCTCACTGTTGCGACTACTTTTCAAAGGCACTTGGACACTTTATTCTGCTCAGTGACTGACAAAGTCAATGATCTTCACTCAGAACCATGCAGAAATATGAGACAAATTTGCTTTACATTTGATTTGGGGTTTTTTGATGATCTGTTTGGTATTTTTACTTCTGATAAAAAAGTTTTTAAAAATTTACTTTTTAATCACACCAGGTAGAGAACTGCACTTGAGTGCATGCAGATGCTTACCAGGAAGGTGACATCTGGCCAAGACGAGCCCAAAGCAATAGAGGTTGTACAGGCAAATGGAGAGGTTGACTTCTATAATGAGAAAAATACTGTGAGGCACCACAAAGAGGACCGATTATGAATGAGCAGTTTTAGGACAGGTAATGCAAACACTCATCCCACATCTTAGTAGATTGTTTTCCAGTGTATGGCAATGGCCTGAAATAAAACGCCAGAGGATTCACAGCTGGAATTCACGTGTGTGGAGGCGTGCCTGCAAAAAATCTCAGCTTGCTCTCCATGGCTTGCAGGCATGAGCCAGCTGTGGGTCCCTCTGGCCCTGTCTGTGCTGTGAGATGGAGAGAGTGACCTTAGGGGTGGTTTGAGCACACAGAGCGCCATGACCTGTGCCCTTTCCCTCCCATCACAGCACGTCTGACTGAAGAGGAAGGAAGCATTGTTTTTTGAGCATCTCACACAAAGGATCAACACTGGCCTTGGGAGAGTCGCAAGCAGGACACTGATGTGGAAGTGCCTGCAGCAGCTGGTCCTGTCCATGCCCCATCCCCACAGAAGCCCCTGATGGGGCAGGTGATCCAGTGCCAAATACACTGCGCCAGGTCAGAGCTGGTGTCCCTCTTGCCTGTCAGCCCTGCAGCATGGGCGAAGAAAGGCTCTTTGCATGATGGTGTTTGCAATGGAAGGGTGGGTTTGGGCTAGCCTGAGCTGTCAGCAGAGATATGTCCCTTGTAGACAGAGTCTCCTTTAGATGTACATACTGAAGAAATGTTCACTCTGAAAACTTCTAGTTTTTCTATGCTTCTTTTTTGATATTGTGTAGCAATAATGCCTTATACCAATACTTTTGTATACTAGGGGGAAGAAGTAGAGGGAATTGGGGGACTTATTTATCACCATCTTATACAAATGATAGAGATGAGTCTCATTAAAGTCCTGAGTATTAGTAACCACTTTAGTATGCATTTTTTATTTATCCAGAGTTTTGGAAACATTGCCACAGACCACGGGATGAAGACCTAAAGGAAATGACTTTTTATGACCTAACAAAGCCATTAGAATCAATTATATTGAACTATTTCAACTAGAAGCTGACCCTATCAGCAACTTTCTATGACCCACTTGTGAAAATAGTAAGGATGAAATTCTCAAGAGTTACAGAAGCCTCTGGTACCTGGCAGTCTGTTTGCTCTTCTCACTTTTTTACACCTGCGTGCCTTCCTGCTGCAGTTCCTCATTAACCTCCTTCATCTTGTGTTTGAATCTAAGTCACAGGACAGGGGCTCCTGAGCAAGGAGACTGGTTATCAGGGTCATGTCCAGCAACACAGGAGAGAACAAAGAGGGCATCTCTAGCAGCAGGGAAAGATAGGTGTCTTCTCTGCCTCAGGGGTAGTCAGACCATGCTCCCAGCTGAAGTCCTTCAGCTGAAGTCCTTCAGCTGGGTCCCTGAAATTGCATACAACGAGTCTTTAGGTCTGTGTTACATCACCAAAGTTCATCTAACAGTTCTAGTGATAAAACAAATCATTAGCACCTCACTAGCCCCTCCATGTAATGGCTGTGCTGGAAGGATTAAAGTTTGGGAGATAGACAACCTCTCACAGAACATGCCTAGACACAGTCACTCACAGATTTTAATGAATCTGGCCAGCAACCTCCCTTGGTGCTTGCTGTCTTGCATGTTCGTATGACAGGCTTTTACCAGCACAAAGCCTTGTAAAGGCAGTGTTTCAAGGGTGCACGCATGAGCATTCCTGGGAAGCAGAGTCTGAAACTGGGCCATGCAGGTGGTGGAGCTCAAAGTCCTTGAGTGCCCATTCAGCAGCCAGCACCTGCAGTCTGGTCCCCCCCCAGCTGGGCAGTGACGCTGGGTTGAGAAGCAGCGAGTTCTCCAAAGCTCTTTGAGACTAAGCCACCAGCTTGGGAAAAAAACAAAACAGACCTGGAAATGGGTATGCTGAACCATTCTGGGTAGCTGGGAGTTGCTGTCAACAGCACTAGGTGAGGATGGAAGAGTTTGCTCCTATATCACTTACCCTATCTTGGTGTGTGAAGTCAGAGATTTCAGCTCATCTCTGGCACATAGGCTCATGATGGTGAGCACAAGGCTGTAAAAGTTTGAATTATTTAATCCTTCAGGGATCTGTGAGGAAAGAGCTAAAGGTCAGGTTGTGGTACATGGTATGTCACACCGAGCAAAGAGAGGGAGATTTTGATTGCCTAATGAAGGCTCCCTGATGGACTTCCACTGGATCTTGTGTTTGTTCATTAATGCCACTTTACTCCACATAACTACTCAAAATAGTAACCCAATACAGCAAATTACCTCAGCCCTGTGACTTGCCTGGTAATGCATAATTGTGCTAATTAGATCTTCACTTAATTTAAATCCTTTAGTAAATCCTTAATTTAAGGTGAACCTTTGAAGGTGCACTGAACAAACAATAGTACTGAGTCTATTGAAGAAGAGTCAGGCTTCCCATGTTCAGTGAATTGACCTTAGAATCTCATAATGTCCAAAGGCCATGAGTGAGCTCCGGGGCTCCTGCAGGGTTTATGAAGCACCATGGGATCTCTGTAGATCAAGGTGCCACCTGGGACAAACTGCTGTGACCCCCAGGCCCAGGTGGGACACAGAAAATAAGGTGTGCTGGGGAAGAAGGACCAGTCAGCCCAACATGGGAGAAAAGGAAAGGATATTTGGTCTATTAATTTTCTCAATTGAGAAGTCAGATGTCATTAAAATGTGTGTTCAGTTTAAAACCCTGGCAAGGCCAGATGCTCACTAAGAGGATACACTTCAGTAAGTTCCTGTGCATTAAAATACCAGCTAAAAGGGGAAAAGCGAGTGCAACCGAAGCATTAAACAAACGCTGACAGGACACGCGTGAGCACACACAAATCGCCGTGTTCACAGCGCAGGATGCGCAGAGCTCCCATTTGTATCCAGAGACATCTTATTGTTCAGACGCTGCAAACACACAGTCCCTTTCAGCTGCCTAGTCACAGTCTGATCCTGCCTTCCCTCCTGGGCAAACAGCTACAGAAGTAGGGGCAAATAGCTACCTAAATGGCTAGTTTACCTGGTGGCACATGCCGGCATCTGTGAGTGCAGCAGCTTCTGGTCTGCCGTAGTGGCAGGAGGTCACCTCCCGGGAGCATCGAGCTGGTTGTCTGAGCCCTCTGCCCATGCTGCGTCCTGGCTGCAGCCCCTGGTCATCCTCAAGAGCTACAGCATGCCCTGAATGCTGCCCATGAAATGCCAGCACTGTCGCTTCCCCGGTGCCTGCGGATGCATTTCTCTTGCTGACACCTCCTGTCCTCTTGCAAACAAGGAAGACAACACAAGCAGTTCTTTTAAACCAAATAATTCACTGTTTGTGCTGCAGCTGTCAGACCACAAAACTGCAGCAGATGTTACAGCAGGACTCCAAGTCTGCTGGTCCAAACAGTAACGCACTATCGTGTCAGCTCTCACTCCGACCACATGCAAAAGCAGACGCTAATGTCTGTGTCTCCTGCTAGCTTATGAGGCAGAAACTCCATCGTGAAACTGAGCAAGTCAGCAAGGTGGTCCATGAGGCACCATAATGGTTAACGCTCCCTTACCACAGAGAGTTTTTTAGTAGGCTCCGTCCATACAATGTGTCATTACCCCCTCAGTTTTGATCATCGAGCTGAAGAGCATATCGCCTTGGAGATTAACAAACAAATTCTGGCTGCAAAGCTGCTGAAAAGGCCACTTTGACTTTTTTTTCATATTGCTTTGTGTTTCTGCTTCACAGAACAGAAGGGCAATAAAAATTAATTTTGTGATGTAATAAAATGTTTGCCTCAGAGGTTTCTGGAAGCTGAAGGACAGGTATTTTATTTGCATGCAAAAATTCATTATGGATATAAAAGTGTGAAGACATGGTGTGGTTGTTAAACCTTCGGATATCGCAGGCTTAGAACAATGTCATCAAGAAAATTAAATACCATTTTACACCAAACAAGGTTATGGACATTATCATTAAAAATTGTAGTAAATAAATGCATGATTTCCAATCCATAATTGTTTTAATCTTCACGGAGTGGAAGTACAAAAGCGTCATTAACTGGCCCCAAATGCCTCAGGATTTGGTTGGTAATTTGGAAGGTCTGCCTTTTCTGAGGTTACCAGATGTTCAGAAATAGGTTTGTGCCATTATAGGTTATCTTTGTTTCCCAAGGTTTTGTTTTCTCTTCTCCCAAATTACTTACTCTCAGTCATAAAACCCATGTTGTTCCCTCTCTTGCTGCCAGGCTTTAGAACAAGCTGGAACAGCAACTCCAGAAATAAGAAAAGTAGCACAGCCGGATGACCCTCCTCTGAGGGTCAGAGCACTTAGCTGGAGGATGGAAAGGGAAAATAGAGAGAGTGATTATGTGGTGCTACTCTGGAGTGCTACTTGGTTTTTTCTTCATTTCCCCAGACACTGTGTTACCGCGTTTAGGTTGGGTGTGGGGTGTGCAGGGTGAGGCCGTGACACAAGTCACTTTGTGTTCTTAGTAAGTTAGAAAGGCGCCAACAAAGTGATTCTTCTGCAGGGCTGCTTTCACTGGCGATGGGGGACGCTGGACTACAAAGCATTAAATTGCTGGCTGACACTATGTGGTGTTTACTAAAGAAACTGCAGAAGACAAACAACCCACTGCAAGCGCCGTGACGTGTGGGGAGCCATCGCCTTGTAGCCTCCCTCGGAGTTTAATCAAATACACACGGCTAAGGTTTACATTTGTTATCAGGAGGGCAGTAAAAATGAATCACAAAGAGAAGATATTGTTTTGCCAGTGGCTGGGTACAGCCCCGTTAAGCCGGTGGATGCAAGAGCTGTGCTTTGTTTAGGTGTTTTGCAGAGGCTGAAATGTTCCTGCGGGAGCTCAAATAGCTGAAACTGTGGGAGTCGCTGCTTGAAACGCCCAGCACGGCAAAGCCGGGACCTGGCTGCGTGGGCAGGAGGGTCTCCATGCGGCCAAGGCAAACACCCAGCCAGGGTCTTTGTTACAGCAGAGGGGGAAGGCCCGGGAGCCTGTTTCTGCACGAAGACGGTAAAGCAGACGGAGGAGGCAGGAGAAAGCTGAGCAGATGCAGATGATGGTTTGCAGCATGGTCCCTGGGCACCTTACGTAGGCAGAGGCCATTCTGCCCATCATCTCCAAGCAAACCCAATCCCACCAGCCCAGAAGAGGACAGAGATAAATGAGAAGGGTGAGAAATGTCACCAAAGCAGCCAGAGAAAGGCAAGGACCCACCAGAGAAGGGTTTACAGAGTCATCGTAACCAAGAAGTTTTTGGGATGGGGAGGGGTTAGAGGCCGGGAGCTTTCAGCAAAGAAACACTCTTCCTACCTTCACCCCTACTGGTAGCGTTCAGAGGAATGGGGCTTTGTGCACATTTCATAAATAATCAGCCCAGATCCAAAGCAATGACAACGTTTTGTGTTTGACCTTCCCATCAGCCAAGCTAAAAACTTGGGGGGGCCTCTCAGCCCAAAGTCGAGGTCTGATTTTACCTATATTAACCTTGTTCCTGCATCCTAGACCCATCTGCGCAGGAAAGGCTCGGCGAGCCTGAAATGCATTACTATTTTGTAATAACCATGCTTTTTATACCGCGGCTAGCCAAGAGCATTTTTCAAGCGTGACTGTAAGTAGTGATTTTATAGCAATACCACTTATTTTCCCAGTGTTCGATTTCCTTATTTGCTGAAGACAACAGCAAGGCCACAGCATGAGTACCAGAAAAGCTGTTTGCAAGCCACAGTGAGCCAAGGGTATGTTGATATCACAGAACCCTATGTCCTGGAGGACCTCCAGTGACCTGCTGGCAATGCTGCATGTTCTGTGAAGGATTAGTCAAGAGGGTTTTTTCTTCATTTTCTAAATGTCCCCTCCCAGTCAGGATGGATACACAGGCTGGTATGAGCAGCAATTACCAAAAGATATCCCCTCTCTCCTGTTTCACCATGAGCAGACTGTGCAGCCCTTTGCTTTGAACATTCAGTCCATGAACCCCCATGAACTTTTAGGCTTAGTATTCTGGAAGGCAGCATAGTTGTCCAGCCTTGCTTTTGCATAGTGTCCAACGCTCCATTTTTTTTAGCTAGGCCTCAGTCAGACTAACAGTCATGGATCTTTGGGGTTAAAAATTCCTTTTCCAGGGAGCTGGAGAGTGTTTGGGAGACATGTATCGAAAGGCACAAGCTCCCGTTCTGGGACCATTTGGCGCTCTAAGTCTAGGGCACAATTGCCTGAAATTGCTAAGATTGCACTCAGTGACCCACACGGTCCTTTCCAGTCCACGTTCTTCACTAATCAAGAGGAACAGAGTCACAGGCAGAATGCAATTACGTAGGGAGGTTCAGTTATGCATAATAAAAACATCGCACCAGAAGGAGCAGTCTGTGAGGCGGCAGCAACACCAAAGAGACCAAGCAGTGACAAAGCTCAGGGGATATTAACCTACAACGCAGTTTAGAGACAAATAAAGATTAATACCATTTGGGGCTTCTTCAGCAGGGATGTTATGTTGGAAGACAGGATATTTTCTCTCTTTCACAGTAATGGGCTCACTCTCTCTCATACGACCTCTCCATACAGAAAATTACCATGTGTAATTGCTCCAGCAGAGCGATGCTCTTAATGCAACCACTCTTTAGCTAAGATCACTCCTCCTCTGAAAAAAAAGATTTTGCTAAGTAGTCAGGAGTTCAAAGAAGAGCTCTGAAACCAGTGAGAAATCCAGTAAGGTCAGGATAATTTTGTTACTTCCGAAGCTTAGGTATGGTTATGACAGCCTATGCATAGCACGTACTGACTCCTGTGGGAAGGTTAGTGAAGTTGTATAGGCAGTTGCTAGATGACAAAGATTAAAGATGAGTAAAGTATGCAATAGATATTACCTAGGAAGGAGACATCATAACTGTCAACTACTCTACGCAGAGAAAGAGCAGACCACCGCAGCTTATGGAGTAATTTTCCCCCAGAGGAATGTGTTGGAAACATCATCATGAAAAACTATTGAATTGAACTTGGAGAAAATACTAATAAATAGATAGTCCTATAGCAGCAGAAAGGTGGACAAAATTACATAAAAAGGTCTTTCTTTTTTATAAACCTGAGAAGCAGGAGTGATGCTAGGTATTCTTGCTTTCATTTGAAAGGCTTGCCTAAGTAAGATTTTTCAAATGAATTTCTCCTGCCAGCATACTGAAAATGAAGACTTTTCTTTGATAGCAGCAAAGCACGTAAATGATTCACTGGAGAGAGAAGAAGAAAGTCAGAGCCAGGGTGACAAAAACACTAAATGAATGTCAATGTGAAGAGGCATTTCAGAGAGCCAGTAAACAAGCTTCCACCCCTGGTACATGCCAGCTTGCAGATTAGGACCTCAGGGCCTGGCTTTCAAGTGAGGTTTAATCCAGTCTCCATTTCTGCAAGTGCTGATGAGAAACCATGCCTGCATTATTGTACCACAATTAAGTTTTGAGTGGAAATGTCAGTAGCAAGATACCTGAACTTCCAGTCTGTGGGGAGGATTGGAAAGATGATTAGTAAAGGTGCAAAATAATCATTGACTAGCTAGAGACTTTCTCTTCTAATTAAACTGGTTCTGGATTCTGGAACAGATGGCAAAGAAACCTGTCTGATTTCAGGGTGGAGTCTGACGTCATTTAAGGGATGTGGTTGCCTGTGATTGCAGATGACTGGATTTGATACTCTGTGAAGTCACTTTCTGTCCTATGATTGTATGTCCCTAACTCTACTCTCTCTGAAGACAGTTATAAATGGTTCACTGACTTCCATGGCGTCATGACAGCACAAGGATGCAAAGTCTCTAGGGAACAGATGGCACCTGCCTCCATGGTCTGTACCTCTTAGGGCACAATGGCAGCACTTGGGAACGACTAGTATTGACAGAATGGGTAAAATTCACCATGTCCACTGCTCTGCAGTTTCCCTAAGTTTGCAGAAGTGAGAGCTGGGTGTACAATGGTGGCTCAGCTCAGTGCAACTACACCATCGCCACCAATTGCCAGAGTGGGTGCTCCGTCTGCCTTTCCCTGGTGTGATGGCAGCAAGAGGCTTCCCATTGCACACTTGGGAGCTATGTCATGTCTCTGAGTGTGAGTCCTATTTTCTGGGCTCAGCAAGGTGCTCCACCAAAGTTTTGTCTGGGTTTTTTTAAAGATATATGGATGTTTCAGGAGTGGAGCTGAAGAAAGATCCAAAAGGCACGCAGAAGATGAATGAGTGGGCTGGATCCAACAGATAGGAGATACCAGTCATGTCTGCAGTTGGGCTTGAAAACACTTTGATGTTCCATTATTGTCTTCAGGCTTGTGCCCATTACTGTCTGGTCCCACTCATGTTCTGGCCATGACCTGATTCTAACTTGGTTGCCACCCCTGAATCAAACAAGCCCTAACTGTGTCCTGTGGTTGGAACTGAAGGCCTGGTGCCCATCATTGATACACTTGCCCTAGCCCCCTCCAACTGCGCAAAATGAGTTGAAGATGCTGACAGATCAGGATGGCTGGGTGTCAGCTGTAAATGATTCTGCACAACCAGGGAATCAAGGAATCATGCCTTCAGGCATGGCTGCAATAACATGTGAGAGTTTCAAGTTCAACCCAAACACTCCATCCCAACTCTGCTGCACTCCCACATTTGTTCTGGAGCAGTTATTTGCAAGCTTATAAAGAAGAAGAGTAGTCCTCTGATGTTTTGTTTTGTTTTTAGCCAGATCCATCCCAGTGCCTCTTCCACACATGGTCCCACAGACAGACGAAGCAGCAGACCTCAAGAGGCAATGAGCTCTCATGAAACCCTGGCTAGGAGTAAAGTAGGCAGGAGCTGCAAACACCAGTCCAGCCACTGGAAAATATATGCCCGTTTGTAGCTGTCCTGTTTCCCGTCACATTAATGCTGAAAGGCATTTCCTTTATCTTTCGAACATTCAGAGAGGGGAAGAGGAGCTAAGCTCACAGTGATTCTCGTTTCATGGGCAGGATACAACTGGCTATTATGGAGGCAGTGAATGAAGATGATTAATCATCACTCACTTTTTCAATCCATCAGATTAACAAGGGACATACCTGCCATGTGGACAGTGTCCCTGCTCAACCCCATGTATACACAGCTTGAGTGGTGTGATTCAGTCTCACACGCCACCTTCTGAAGGGAAGAGACAGAGCCGTGAGTCAGTAGGACATGGCTCCAAGTGTTCTTAATGCAGTAGTGTCAGCCTCATCGAGCAGTGCTGAAATATTTATTAAACACAAACACAGAAGTGATTGTGCCTTCCTAACTTGGCGAAGCTTTCTGAAGAGTCAGAAGGCACAGCGCAGATCAGCTTAATTAAAATGTTTCATTTCAGAAGCTAATGATCCTCATCCGGCTACAATGAACTCAAGGAAGAAAACAGAAAAAAATAAATGAACTAAGACATTATAATGAACTGTGGGACATACTAATAAGTGTGCATTTCCTTTTGTGATGCCCAGTTCCCCTTTGTGTACATACCAGCCAGGAAGCATATATCAGATAAAACAGATGATAGCTACGCCAAGGAAATCTGGGACCCTTAGCTGGTCTAATGGCTCAGCAAGCATTAAAGCTTCGTTAGTAACTACAATGGAAATGAATAATGACTGTAATAAATAATGAACACTTGGCCCTTAGATAAGATGTACTACATTTCCCACTGTATATGCCAGTAGTTATGAGTATTTACAAGCTACAGTCACAAATGACTGGCTTGTGCTAAATGTAGCTTGGAGTAGGCAGACAAAATTTTCTTGGAAGTCTCTGGGCCAAATTCATCAGTGACGTCAGCGATACTTTCAGCAGTACCATTTGTCCCCCATCTGTGGAAGCAATGTGCAATTCAGTGCTTTAGAGTATTTGAAGGAAATGGCTACAAACGTGCACATAAAATTTTGCTCCGTGTCCCTGCTCTTTGAACCCAAGGGTTCCTTGGGGCAGTCTGTAGGAAACTAGGAGGGGAACCAGGAGAGGTCTTGGGGAGGAAGCCTTTCCCAGAATCTGAAGGGCCACAGCTTCCTTGGGTGGGGAAGGATCAGACACCCAGGGCAGGAGTCAGAGGGCTGATGCTCTTTTCCCTTGGAGACCCTGAATGTGAAGGTGCCTTCCCATACACCCCCAAAGTTTGTTCTGCCTGCCTTCCCCAGCGGATGTGTGACCGCCACCGGTGTGTGGGAGAAGCCACTCTACGGAGGACTGCTGCGGGCAGTGCTGGGCAGGAGTCACCAGCATTTGCTTCCCCAGGTGCGCAAGCGTTTGAGCAGACCAACTCTGGAGTCACACTTTAATTGCTGGTCATGCAGGGGCACTTCAGGGCTTGTAAATTCAGAATAATAATTCAAAGCAACAGGTTCCTTAAAACAGCCAGTCAGTGACATCCCATCCTGCAAAGAGAGTGAGTCGAGCAGTGCTGCCAGTCCTTAGAAAGTGCCTAAGCTCTTCTGTGTCCCCTTGTCAGAGTCCAAAATGACTTAGTAGATTTCATTTTCCCTACTCCCAGGGTTCACTTTTCAGCCATATAAGGGGGAAAAAATGTTGCTAATATACCAGAAAGCTGGAAACATTAAAAAAAAGGGGGCTGTGGAATTTCTGCCAGCTAGCTGCAGGGGAGTGGGTTTCAGCCTGTGGTTTTATTAATCGCAGACCCCTATATGGCTTCCAGGAAGGTGCATAAGCCCAGAAGCTAGATGAAAGTCAGCTGCTAATGGTAGTTCTCTTGGTTAAATACACCCCTAGAAGTTCTCCACAGCCCCCCAGGGATCTTTGACCATGGGCTAAAAATTACTGCTGTAGCAGGGTAGGTATAAGAAAGAAGACAACCTCACTTGAGCGTCTACTTTCACAACCCCTGAATCCACGGGGAGCTGCTTCAGGGGCACGGGAAGGACGCAGCAATGATCTGGGTTTCATTGCTAAGGGACAGCGAGGCTGCCTGGTACCCTTGTGCTATGCTGCTGAAGAGCTGGATGCTCAGCTAGTAGAAACCGGTGCGTGCTGTCAAGAGAATTTGGACCTTGCAGTGCATTTATTTAGCTGTTAAAGGCACTGTCAGTGCTTTCAGTAAGCAGAATGTTTTCACAAAAAATTGGAGGCTTTCAGCAGACAGCACTGCAGTTCCTGCGAGGACTACACCTATGAAGAAACCCTCTTGGTAAACAGGAGGAAGGAGAAGGCCTTTTTAATCAGTGGCTGGAACAACATCCATTTCTAGCAAAGCCTAGATGAGGGGCTACTCCGTCTCAGACAACATTTGCTCTGTTGGCACAACCTGTTGTAAGCCTGGTAGACTGAACAAAACATGAACAGAGACCTATTAAAACGTCAAGCTGCAAAACCCACAAGCAATGGAGGGTGTAATTACCTGGAGAACAAGTGCAAGGCTTTCTTGAACACCTATTTCTTTTCTTTGCACCAGTATTTTCCTGGCAGCTACGTGTGCTCTATCTACCAAAAATACATGGCCATCACAGTCAGCAGGGGAGACAGAGAAGTGGATGAGTTATGAGCAAAGCTGGACAAAACAAGAAGACAAACAGAAGCAAGAGCTTCTTAAAGATCGATAACTTTTTTAAATGCCAACAAAGACTATGAAGGAAGGCAGGCATATTTCTTATGAACAATTGTTACAGGGAGAAGAGGCAGCTGAGATGGGATATGAAAAATCTGAAGATGACAATGCCTAAAGGGAACAGCGTCATGACATTTCTTCAGGCTCCCAAAGTAATTCAAAAGGTTAAACTGAATTTCTTTAATCAGACATTATACTAAGTGGAATCTCTACAAGTAAAATCACATCACTGTATGACTGACCTTTCTTCTGGTAAGGACTTAAAATATGTATTTTTAATCAGTCAGAAGCCATTATGTTTATGAAAGAAAAATCAGCTTTTGAGACAAAATTATTTATGTGAGCAATATGGTTTTTGGCAGGCCAGAGTCACCAGAAAGTGTACTTTTCACAACTTAAATTCAGCCAAATACACAAGTACAGCTTTTGTTTTCCAAAACAATTGTGGTTTTTTTTAAGGAAAAGAAAAGCAATTAAAATATAATCTATTTATCTTTGCATTCTCATTAATGTCTTTGGTTCTTTCCCTAACAAAAGAAGGTATAAATCAATGATCCATTTCTTCAAAAGAACTAATTCTGCAAAACAAAAGAGCTGTAAGTGGATAAAAGCATCCCCCAAGAAATCCAAACCTGCCAAGCTCTGTTTTATTTTGTATTTCTCAAAGTCAAAAATGTCTGCAGTGAATATTTTCATATTCAGCCTCTGTGAGAGATCCTCTGAGCCAGGTTTCAGCTCAGAAGAAACTATTTTTCCTGTGAGGAGAGTGAGGGAGTCAGTGAAAACAGAGCATGATAATACCCCTGTCGCCTAAAGTTTAGGTATAATAATTCCAGAAGGCACCACTGTAATGCACTTTGCTGAGGGATTCAGTGGACACATTGGTAACCATGAGAACAAAGCTCAGAGGGCTTGTGTGGAAACTTGAGGTGCAGCAACCCCAACATGAAATATACATTAGCCATGAAATCTGGTCATTATACAGCATCTCTCTGAGGGCTTTTCATGAAAATTCATGGCTGTTTTGGAACGAGCCCGGATTTCAGAAGGACAGAGCTGCCATACCTCAGCATTCCTAGCTGGAAATTTAATGACAGAGAGGCAGAGCGCTGAGTGGTATGTTTCCTCATAGACTAGCCTGGCCCCAGGGAGGACAGAGATGGAGAAGGGTCCTTCCCACTGGGGCTGCAAGATACTGGGGAGAAGCCCTGGGCCGGTGGGTACTGCTTCTCCAGCCTCCAGCCACTGCTTGCCTGTCCCTGTCCCACAGGGCCATGGGACAGACGTAAGACAGGAGGTGCTAGCAGAAAAACATTGCTGCAAGGAGCCTGATCACAAGATGCATGCTGGGGGCTGACCAGACACTCCCCGGCACGTCAATAAGCATTTTATAACCCCGTGAGATGCACAGGGCCTTACATTTAAAAATGAAACTGCAGTAGAGGTCATGCACCCTCTTGTTCTCCACCACTTGACTGCAGGATTTCTCCCCAGACTAATTTTGCTCAAAGTAAAGCATAGGTGAGACTCAGTTCCAAGCAAGCAGGTGCCTTCTCTGTGAGTGCTCTGTACAAATTACTCTGTCAAGAAAATGTTCCAATTCAGGACTGAAGCTCTCAATAATATCGGGTAATGCCAAAATTGAGGCTACTGCAACTTTTAAGGGGGTGAGAAAAGCTAAGTTATTACTGCTAATAATGCATTTGCATTTCTTGGACCCCTTTGATCTGTCTACAACAATGCACTCCATCCCAGGGTGATACAATCAGCCTTTGGGTCTGAGAAGTCAGCAAGGGGCCACAGCCAGCGTAAAATACAGGCTTGAAATTCAGACCAGTTAAGGTTGGCGTTTTCTTAACTGACATCACCCATCTACAAGTCAGTCTCTGTGTTTGGTAAAGAGAAGGGGGCACTTCCAGTTATCCCCTCCTAAAAGAGATGAGAGAACCAGCTTTCTGAGAGATGCCCATCTCTGCTTGCCTGGAGAGGAGGCTTAGACTTTTACCTCAGATGAAGCGGAGGGTGTTTCAGCAGCTATGCTTCCATGAGAGGAAACCAGGAGATAGTGGCCTTGGAGAGCTGTCAAGGCTGTGATTTTTAGACATCGCTTTCAAAAACACTCCAGTGAAGAGTATGGCACTTTGAGGTCTTGGAGAAAACAGACTACAAACAGTCTCAGCTGGGCTCAGCCCTGTGTCATGAAGTAGCCAGGGTGGTCTCAAGCTACAAAGAAGTTATGCAAGAAGTCTCTGCCCTCCAGAAGCACACAGCCAAACAAATGAGGGATGAGAAAGATGCAAGCAAGCAGTAAATATTCCCTCTGCCTCATTTAATCAATATAGCAAGATTTGCTCTGGGTTGAAATGAAATCAATTTTCTGATGAAAAAATGTTTGAATTAAATTGTTATTAAATATTTCACCTGCATCCAATTTCCACAGAGATTTTAATTCAGTGTTGCAAAAACTTATGAACAGATACACTGTTCTTTCAGATGACAACAAAGGTACTTAGATTCAGAAATGCTGTTATGGTGTTGTACACAGCCTGGTTTCCTCATGTTCCTGTGCTTCAGTATCAGCGAAGCGACCAGGTACCACAGCCAGGTGAGCCCCATGACACCTCCATGGAGACACAATGGTCCATGCCAGCAGACACAGTCACACCACAGAGCCAAAGTGGGAGTGAGAAACATCTAAACTACCTTGCTCACTAGCTAGCACGTCAGATCTGAAGTATTTCAAGTTTTTTCTCAAAAACACAGGCATTTTCTGCTGAACAGTTTTGCCCACCTCCCCTTCACTGTCTCTGAAAAACGTCATAGGAAAATACCTGTTTACTAGCAAAGTCTAATTTGTACCCAGGGCAGGTCTCAGTCTCATGAAAAATGTGAAGATGGGAACCTGTCCCAGTCTTTCACTGGACCCAGCCTCCAGAGCATATTGTGCCTCCAGTTTCAATTAACGTCTGCAGGAACTGGGAACACGTGACACTAACAGGGCTCAGGTCCCTCCAGGCTGACAAAGGTCTAGTTAACTGAACGGTTACCTAAGGATGTAGTACTGGTTAACTAAGGATGGAGTTCATCCATTGCACTGTCGGTGCTCTAGGAGAGCTCAATTACAAGCAAATTCACCTGCAACCAGCCGAAAGCAGAGATCCATGTTGGGCATTTGTAGGCCTATCAGTTTCATCCTTGCTTCGATGAAACAAAAATGCAGTTTCCATTATGCAGTTGTCAGCGATTATGGGGAAATCACATGGCTGGGTTCCAGGTAAGGTGCTAAAAATACAATCCTGCAACCTCTTCATAGCAGCTTTAACGCTGTGGCTAGCAGAAGTCTATTAATAAACTCGTGTGAGGAACTAGCATAGAAATTTTCTTTTGGACCACAGCTGGAAGAGCGAACCACTCATGAATTTTATGTCCTTTTTAGTTTTCTTTCTTCTGAGAACTAAAGTTTTTTGCTCAGATAGTGAGAGCTCTTCAGCATCAAAAGCAGAAATAATTTTTTGAAGAAAAGCACCTTCTTTATAAAAAAAAAATGGACTAAACAATTTGAAAACAGAGGTGAAGATGCCAAAAAAAGAATCTAATCTTTTCCAAAATGCATCTGTTTCTGGGTCTGGAGTGGCACCATTCACTTGCAAGCTAAATGTAAGTGGACTTGAAGTTTTGAAAAGTGAAAGGAAGAAAAAAGAAAAAAGAATGTTAAAAAAAACCATTGTCTCCATTTTAAGATTTTCTACAAGAACGGTCATTTTCCAGCCTGCATGCACTTTTTTTCTGGCACAGGGACAAGTCCTGAGAACTCTGTTAGGTCAGGACAGATGGGATGGACCTTTTCTGGTCGATGGGTGGCCTTGCAGGTCAGGAAGCCCCCCTGGTCCCACAGGTCTCCTGTGCCAGGGGGCAACCCAGGTCATTTCATCACAGCACTGAAAAAGCAATCTTCTTCCTAAACCCTCCCAACAGCTTCAGCTCACATAACTTTTTGGATATGGAACACATCCCAAAGCCTAAACACAGGCTCGGATACCTTGGCATGTATCAAGATACCTATCTTAAGGAGCTGGTGGTTTTCAGAGGCTCATAGTTTCTAACTGTTATTGACAATCAAATGGATTTAAGCACATAGCTGCACTTTGCAGTGATTTTCCCAATGTATGAAAACTCTGGCCCGCATCTTCTAAGCGGAACTTCTGCAGCAGTCAAAGGAGCTAACTGTACATCCATCCCAGGGGTGCTGGTAAATCTGCCCATATTCAAAGAGTTTACAGGGGTGCTGAAGAGCAATTGTCCTCCAGGGAACGCCACAGCTAAAATCTACTGTCATAGGGTAACAAAAGTATGCCTCGCTTGCCAGCTCTTGGGGCTGCCTCTGGATGGTGCAGGTCTCAGGGTTGCTGTCTGGACACAGGAGAAGCTTGATCCAGACAGCAGTGGGAACTGAAACGGCCTGAGGAGTGGTGCAAGCCCAGAGCTGTGCACACACAGGGAGGAAAGCAAGGCAGGAACAGTGGGCTTGGAGGTGTCCACGAGTGCTGAGGGAGCTGGCAGATGTCATTGCTGGGCCACTCTCCATCATCTTTGAGAGGTCCTGGAGGACAGGAGAGGTGCCCGAGGACTGGAGAAAGGCCAGTGTCACTCCAGTCTTCAAAAAGGGCAAGAAGGAGGACCCAGGGAACTACAGGACAGTCAGCCTCACCTCCATCCTGGGAAAGGTGATGGAGCAGCTTATCCTGGAGCTCATCAACAATCAAGTGGAGGAAAAGAAGGTTATCAGGAGTAGTCAGCATGAATTCACCAAGGGGAAATCACGCCTGACCAATCTGACAGCTTTCTATGATGACATGACTGGCTGGGTAGACGAAGGGAGAGCCGTGGATGTTGTCTACCTAGACTTCAGCAAGGCTTTCGACACAGTCTCCCATAATATCCTCCTAG
>Ga0065711_1009013_pt1 | contig 17849 bp, 8 predicted proteins | sample Hoacrofraction12_FD_59098 | JGI IMG/M metagenome (GOLD analysis project Ga0065711, IMG submission 59098) | Hoatzin crop microbial communities from Cojedes, Venezuela - Epithelial fraction 12 v2 (version 2) | ecosystem: Host-associated > Birds > Digestive system > Esophagus > Crop | place...
CCCTGGCACCCAACTCTGGGAAACTCAGTATCGGTTTTGTATATTTTCTTTTATTTCTCTTATTATTGATATTATTAGTATTATTAGTGTTATTGATATACAATTTGTAAGTCTCTCTCCCTTTTCCTCCTTTTCTCTTCCTCTAGGGGGAGGGTGGGGGTTAATAGAGAGCATCTGCCACTCTGTTTATTGCCGCCCTGCTCTAAACAGTGACACTGAATTTACACAGAAACAGAAATAAGTCAACATGCCCCTTAGCAGGAACCTTTGTTTCCATCACTGATTAGCATAATCTAGAAAAGCAGGTTTTACCATGTATCAGGGGCCTCCCCTCCCAGCCCAGCTCCCCCTAAAGGATTAAAATACATACATGCATTTAGTATTTTCTAAAAGACAATTACATGCCTGTAGATTCAATAAGGTGGATCCAAGATGTTTTTTATTGCTAGTATTCCATAGTTTATAGATACATAATTATATAATTTCAGATTTTTTTAAATTTAAAACTGAACAAAGACATCAATCGTTAATTCAATACTCACAAAGTGCTCCTTCCTTAAAAGAAACAGAAGAGTACTAGGGAATGTCTAGTAGTTTGTATAAGGACATAATAAAGAGTCAACAGGAATGAAGCAGGGAATCCATCTTTTTTACATTAAGGCACTTCTTTTATACAGTGTCTTTCACTGTTTTATTGATTTTCCAATTTCAAATCTGCTTTGAAAACATATTTTTTTGTCTTCTGTAGCTGATGACTACAGTGTCCTTCTGGTGTTACAGTTTTATATTTTAACTTGTAGCTGAGTCAAAGCATAGGTGTAGCTTTTACTATGGTACAGGTAAATGCACAGCCATAGAAAACAGCGCAATAAACAGACATGCAACTGGGAATGCAAAAATGGGCATTTGAAGATAAAAAGAAGGTCAAGTAGAATGTTATTGATTTAATTGTTGTCATAATACCTGTGGTGAGCTTTAAACATTGCCCTGCTTTAACAAACATAAGCACACATTCATAAACACACATACACACATGCCAATTCACTTATATAAAGTTGATTTATTTATTAAACCTTTTATGGTTCATTCTGCTGCACTATAATTTTTACAAAATGAAGAAAAAATAAAATGTATGAACATGCTTATTTGAAAGTAAAATCCTTCTATGTCACTTAGGATTAACATGTTATGGTGACAGGAACTGTGCAAACAGACAGTAAAAGACGTATTATGGAGAGCCCTAGTTGAAAGCTACTCTAGTCCAGGGACCATCTCAGTCTGATTGGACTAGGATTGAAAGATCATGCTACTGAGTATTGCTAACAACATACATTGCAAAGGTATGTCATTGTCCGCATAAATCTCCCTTCATTTGTACAGCAATGTCAATAGGACAAAAAGTTATAAGAAGTCTCGATATCTTTACTAATTCTGTACCAACTGAGGTGAAGAACATGTTAGAGAGTGTTCTTAGGAAAGGAGTTTTGAATAGGCTTAAAGATACCAAGGAAAAAGTACAGTAGTAATAACAAAAAAAATTAACAAATAAAAAACACGGTATAGTATAGGTAAAGAGATTTCAGGCCTGAGGAGGTGCAAGATCCTATGCAGCATTTCCTGAAATATGGAAAAATTGTGGAAACTATTAGTATCTGAAATTACCAATGTGAAGTTTGTGAACAGAGGATGATAATACTGGTAGTTGACACTGGTAGTCATATTCAAAATCTGCAGTCACTTGCTCTAAAAATATTTCAGAGGAACGTGCGGAGAATTCAGTAATGGACAACTACTGTGGGAGTAAAGATTTCTGTATTATTAGTTTTTCCTTAACCTCAGCAGTACACCATTGTTTCGTAAGGTAAACTGTGAGACTCTATTTTGATTCTTATTTAACATCAGGTAAGGAGTCCACAATAATTTTAGAGTGTGTCTATCAAATTTGAGGGTTTGTTTTGATCATAACTTCACTGGTTATGTGCCTATTATTCTGCAGAGACGAGCTGAGTCATTGTTGATTTATACATGTGTCAGTAAAGCCAGATTCATTCTCTTTATTGTGAAATAAGGAAGGGATAGTTCCTCTCTAACTGCCACATTGAGACAATACTTCTTACAGGCAGTTCAGTACCTACTCACCGTATTATCAGAGTGAAGGAAATGGTATGATTGAAGGAAAGGAAAACATAAGAAAAGTAGAATAACTTTTACAGCATTTAGTGAAATTACAATGAGAAAAATGTCAAAAAACCACATATGTATGGCTTGAATAATAACAAAGAATATGTGCTGCTGTTCTGCTGGGTGGTAACTGTTGACAAAAAATACAGAATCAGTATTTAGGGATCACTAAAAAACAGTAGTGTAAACCCAGAAACCTGGTAAAATTAATTATAACACTTGTAGTGCTTAGTTAGTGTTTCTCATTTACAAAAGGTGATCTGAACAGCAGTTGTTCCCTTAAATAAATTCAATAGGAAGATAAATGGTGTAATACTGATTATTTCTTTAGCAAACTCCATTAATATTCATTTTCCTGTCCACCCCTTCCTTCTTCCTCCACCAGCTTTATATTCTGTCCATGATGTCATATGGTATGGAATCTCCCTTTGGTCAGTTGGGGACAGCTGTCCGAGCTGTGTCCCCTTCCAACTTCTTGTGCAACTTGAACCTACTCGCTGGTGAGGTGATGTGAGAAGCAAAAAAGGCCTTAACTCTGTGTAAGGAGTGCTCAGCAGTAACTAAAATGTCTCTGTATTATCAACACTGTTTTCAGTACAAATCCAAAACACAACCTCGTACTAGCTACTGTGATGAAAATTAACCCTGTCCCAGCTGAAACTAGCACAGGTGGATAGAAAGGCATCAATAAACTGTCCTCCGCCTTTTCAACTACCTAGTTGTGCTAGCTGCTAAGTCATGCTAACTGCTAATACTCTACCCACACACTCTTTCTGTCTGTTGATCTTGCATCAGTAACTACTCCAACCAGCCACTCCTAGCACTGTTTGCTTTGATAGCACTCTACTACGATGCTCAGATGCTCTCATTTTACTATTCTATTACTGAAACACCTGTATAAATATTTTTGGTGTTAGTAGTGCGAAATGTTGTCTAAAAGTCTTGAAATGTGCAACTATCTCTTCAATTCTTTATTGTTGCACTGGTAGAACTTATTTTGGGTATCCAGTGGTCTGAACACAAATAAAATGACAATAGCATCGGTTCCAAGTTACTAAGTAGTTCCTTCTTAGTAACTGACATAAAATAAATACTCTCTGCGGGTCTGTTTTCAGATATACGGCTCATAATACAGAGTGATTTCAACATTTGGAGAAAATGAATCACAGATGGCATAGTTTCTTTCTTTTATAAACACACTTGGAATGGAGCTGAAGTCTAAAAGACCTTTCGTCAGTAATAGAATCAGGAGTGTGAAAGGGAGCCTTCACTACTTCTAACAACTTTGAAGACAGTTAACTCATGCTCCACAAGTTTTATTCATCACTTAAAAATGCGAATTTCCAGAGAAAAATGAGAAAGGTTACCAACACAAATGAACTACACTATAAAGTAGAAAGCAATGTGTTGTGAATCATAAGAAAGGTCAGTCTGGGCTCTCAGCAAGTCAGTCTTCCATTAACAGATAAAGAAGTTTAGACCACTAAACAACACAAGATTTTTTTAGGAAAGGATGACAAAAGAGTCTAGTAATTTTTTTCAGTTAGATAGAAGTTTTCACATTGAGCAAAGCCAGTGAGACCTTGGACTATCAGTACTTGAGCAGTACACATTGAGACCCTCTACTACCTTTGACATGCATGTAGAAGAGAGTGTCCTTGGAGTTTAATGTTAATTTCCAGATTACTCTAAGACGACTGCTCTTCAGCAGACTGTTCTGATGGTGCTGTTGAACTTTAAAATCTTTAGTATGTGGCCATTAAGTATTCTACAAATGCTTTCTACATCTGATGTGCTCTTATAAGCTGCCAGGATTTAACAATTGACCTGTGATGGATGAAGTGAGAACAGCAAAGGCAGTCTGTAGAGAACTAGTGTCCGAACTCTTGCTGTGAGTCTGACTGACTGCAGCGAGCAATACTGAAGTTTTATGTCTGACCAAATAAAATGAGAAAGGGTATTGCTTTATCACAGATTCAGCAAAGTCCTTCACATTTAAAGTGTGAAATCTGGCTTGTAAAGTTAAATTACTCCAAGAAGCTTCTACTCCAAAGTGTTTTTTTTTTCTTTTCTTACCCCGGTGCTTTCTCTCTCCCTCTCCAACTCAGTGTAAGAAATTTCAGGGAATTTTAGTGACAGAATTTAGGTTTGTGATGTGTGCTTCTTGAAGTAACATCAAGGGTATAGAGTCTTCTCCATTTTTATTTTACTCAGTCACAGATAATAAAATAATCCCCCTTTTTCAGGTGCTGCAGGAACTTCAGTCTGGTTTTAGATGTTCACTTGAATTGGTCTATTCCCATGGGAGAAGATCAGAATAAACTAGTTTTCAATTGGAATCCTTTGCATTTGCCACTTATGTTGACTACGCATATGCTTGTTCATATTTTGAAAAGATGCTGTACACTCTTACTAAATACTCATTTTATTCTTTCCATGTGGAAAAGAAATTATAGATCATAAATGTTAACAGTAATCATCCTGAATAATTTCTTCTCAATACGAGTTTGATTTCTGGCTTAGATACCAAGAGAAGTTAGCTATATATGCATTTTAGTAAATACAGACAAGATCTCAGTTCATGAAAGGTATTTAGATACAGATCTCTCACTGATTTCCAGGAAATATGCTTGTATTTCTACAAAGAACTGTACCAAAGCATCACCTTCACATGTCTAAAACACATCTACTACATGTTTTGGTACATTGTCTATCGAGCATATTTTTCATACTTATATAGATTCAATGAATCCCTGGGGACAATCTGCTCCATGTAACTGAGTGTTGTTTTATTGTTTAAAAAAATTCATCTGGCCCGAGAGTTACCTGAGAACAGTCCTCAGGCATGACAGATAACTTCATAAATATTTTCCATGGCCTAGTTTACCTGTCAAAGGAGGGTAAGGAATTAAGTTTTGCTTAGAGGGACTCAGGAATAATTACACAGTTTCAAAGTAATGCTGTTTCCCACTCTTAATTTATGACACGGTGCTGGTTAGTCTTTAGGGAAGCTATGCTATGCTTCTGTTGACTGAAGAATATAAAGTCAGGAGAAATGCTCTGAGAGCGCTATTCATGTCCACACTGTTGGCTGCAAGATGTCATAGGTTTGATTCAAATTTTCACACTGTTTGATATAGAGTACAAGCTTATAGTGCACACAGACTCTGTACAAATCGCATTTGCTTCTGTGACTTCATTCTCTCTGAGAGATCTGCTAGCACATGACAGATTCTGGTAAAGTCAAACTGTGTATGCAACGGAGTCAGATTCTGTTCATCGTACCTAGATTCTTTGCATAACACAGTTAGTCCACCGTAACGGGTTTTGGGTTTGTTTTCTTTCTTCTGAATTTCACTAACATTATCTCACTTTGCTATTACAGATGTCAGGCAGACTTTTACTAGAGCGTAAGACTGAGCTTGAGCTTGGGCTAAGGACAGCTGTAGCTTTCTGTCATATTGCACATGTCAACAACACTTGTCAAATGCATACAGGATTTTAGAAGTTCAATAAATCACATGAAAGAATCATGGAGATCTTATCAGCTGAGCTACTCTGTCCCTCTGCTCCAGCGCAGGATCAGTTACAATTAATAGCTAAGAGTTTTACTTATTCAGTAATGGCCTGGGGTTAGAGGGAAAATCCTGATGGAAGTATCACAGAATGAGTTTTCTTCATATTTATCGAAGAGGCTAAGTCATTACAGAAAATCTAACCTGAACTCAACATTATTAATGAAAACAAGACTGCTACATTCACATCATGTATAAAAAAATTCTCCTTTTAATTCTGTTATTTTTTTCTTTCTAAAATTAATTTTTTTTCAAAACTAGATTTTGTTGCATTTTTAATGCAATAAACAAACTGATTTATTCCCTTTTTCCCTTGTCTTTTTTTTAACCCAATATTAGCAGTTTTAGACAAATGGACATCTTGAAAATTAATATACAAAGAAGAATTAATTGTTTATTCATTTATATTTACATTCATTATCAGATTTTTATTGGTTTCAGTACACTTGGTCCTGTCTGTATCCCAATTCAGATTCAAAGCATGCTTATTTTCCGCACAGGACCATATCTTATGTGATAGAAAATCAAGGAGATTATGATGGAGTATGTTAAATCCTTTTATTTAATTAAAAAAAAGGATCTTTAGAATTAAAGCAACAGCAACAGGAAAGTTTTATGAATTTTGATCTTTGAATTAAACTTTTTTTTCACATGAAGAATTCCCCTACAGGCTTATAAAGGATCAGGCTTGTATATTCAGGAGAAAAAAAAAAAAATTGTTAAGAAGTGTAGACAGTCTTTAAAGCAAAAACAATTAGTTTCTAACTGCCTCAACTGTCACTTTATCAGCAGGATCTGCTATTGCCTCTGCACTAATAGAATGGAATAAAATAATCTTGTAATAGGAGACATGTAAAATCTCCTTTAACCACGTATTTAAATAATTAATCTAACTACAGCTCCAGCAATAAAAATTAATCTTTTGCTTGTTGTAAGCATACCATTAATGTAACACTCTGATTTGTTTCCCAAATATGCTTCTCAATGGTAATATTAGAATTAAAATAAAATTGCAAAAAAAGTTTACAGCTGAGATGTTCACAACCCATATCTAATAGTCTGTCATGGGAATAATTACCCATAATGGGTAACCAAGGGATATAATTGTCTGCTGCTGTGAATTAGGAGTGCCACAGGTGGTGTTAATCACTTGGAATGTATTGGAGTAGAACAGCAGCCAGAGACAGAGCCTGCTTAAGCTTGATTTGTGGAACCATTGTTTCTGGATGCTTCAGACATAAATTGAGCACGTGGTAGTGATAATGCACACTCGAGTAGTTATACTGAAACAAAGGGATATAAATATAAATGAAGAGCAAAAGAAAGTTTGGTCCTTAGCAAAGGTTACAGAAATGGTCATGAGCAAAGTTGTTCCCTGTTGGAGCACTTGTATTATTTGATAGGGAACAGAAACAAAAAAGAAGGTTGATAGCTGCTTTTATGGCTTGAACATGCTTGGTACATATCAGCTGAAGAGCTTTCATCAATTAGGTACTCCAGGTATTCCAACATTTCTATGGTATATGATTTATATACATATATCCAAGGGTAGCGATCTCTTTTATGAGGAATTTAAAACTTTCTTCAAATATGTGATACCATGAAAAGCCGGAGTTGAAGACCTAATAGTCGGAAGGCTATTAAGCAGGTATTCTTTGTTACGGCACCGGGCACCCGGGAGATCTCTCCTCCAAATGTGCGTGCCAAACACCCTGTCATTTCAGGTTAAATGCAATCACAATATACACATTAATTATATTTCTGACAAATGCTTAACATATTCATGATGTTTCCAAGAACTATTTAGCATATGTTCATGTCTTTCAAGCATGTCTGTTAGCATCTTCGGGTGGTCTTTGGGGGCCTTAAGATGAAGGCTTCTGCTCCTCATCACAGTGTCCGCTTGTTGACCTTTTTGTTTCTGCGCAAACTCAATTCTAAGATCAGTATACTGTGTCCTTCCAGGTTGTTTTGCGCTGGTCTCGTTGCCCTCTTGGTGCCTCTTTATCTCTGTAGCTTGGTGCATCTGCCCTCCCAAGGCTGAGCTGTCCAAATCTCTCTATCTTAGAGCTTTCCCATCCTCCCCAAAAGAGCAAGTCAATCTTCTCTAAGTAGCGTTATTTAGGAGCCTCTTTATTTTAGCGCTTTCCTGTCTTCTCAAAACAGTAAGAATCTACTTTAGTTTAATTACAATCACTCTAGTAAGTGGAAATTTTAGATTTACAGGTATCATATGGTATTGATTTATTAGAACATTATAATCTGAATTAAAGAGCACATCATCAACAGTTTCTCAGAAATGTTGTAGATACAAAGTAATTGAACTGACTAGAATTTATGTGGAATATATAAACATGCAGTAACTAAATAAACATGGTGATATTTGGATCTACTCAGAACAAAGTAAAAGCCTTGACTAGGTATCTCCAGATAAATTAGAGACAGAGGAAATTAGGCTATGAATGACACCATATGTCTTTGAAGATTGTGATTAATTCAAAATTGAACTCCTCAAATCTTTTAAAGGAGTTAATCTGTCAATTGTGTACAAATCGAAATACCAAAATCAGATGTCCCTCTAAGGCGTGAGGGAGGGGAAGGCAGTTCAAATATCATTGTGGAACAGTCTTTATAAAAGTCAAAACAACCTAAAAACCATCTTTATTTCTGAGGTCTTTAGAAACCCTTTTTGATTATGGAGCACACAGTTTTATGTGCCCATGATGTATAGAAAAACTATTGATTTAATTGTGACTTTTGCAAGTGAAAAGATCATACCTAGAAAGAAACAAGTACGAGCTACTCAAGTATTTTAAGGATAAAGATGAAGAATGAAGTGAGACCTCAAGTTTGATACTTCAATTTAATCAAGGGGATTTGGTGTGGGTTTTTTTTTTTTTTTAAGTCATTTAGTTTACTAAATTGTATCATTGCTGAGCTATAGCTTATAAGAATTAACACACGTCATTAAACCAAGTTTTATATTCCAGCAGCTTATTCTTTCTCAGAATGCTTACTGTGTGGGCTAATTACAGCTTGATACCAATTCATGAAAATGATAAATATTATTATCCTTATTTTGTAGATAGGTTTATCAACATGCAGACTGTGTCTTGCCTACAATAGGAGAAAACATCTAACATCATCAAGAAAAAAGAGGCAGATACTTCAGCTTTTGCCATTCCATGTCATAACTCTTAGGTTGTACTTGTCCTTCACTACATTTCTTACAAATTTTCCATTTGTCAGACACAAAACAAGAGAAGAAAATATGAAAAACTGCTAGAGAAAGAACACAGAAAAAATAGGGGAAAATGTAAAGAAATCTAAAGTAAAGCAGGGTAAATCTGCTAGTTGGGTAAATGAGTGGGTGGAATACAGGCATGAAAGATTAAAATGATATTCATCTTAATATATGAGTGAAAATAATATTTTAAAAGGCCCTGAAATAGAAAATGTTAGAAAGGACTGTACTCAATCTATTTCTTACCTCCAGTGAACTAAATTTAAAAGCAAAATTATGAAAAAAAAAAAAAAATTGTATTTTGAAGATGCGGGAAAAAATGCTGGAAAAAAAAATTGATCTTATTTGCCGAAGTAATGTGAATAGAATAACCGAAGTGCTACAGACTTTTTTGGTGTTTGGGTCCTAAAAAAATTCCTACTACAATGCATAAAACAAGTGCTTAAATAGCTATCTATACTCAAATAAAGAATAAAATTTTTCATTTTAAACTACCTCCAACTTTAGTTGTAAGAGACTTTTAAATGAGCAGAAACAAAACCACTGTACAGAGACTTGCTCTGCTATGTAACACAAATTTTTTCTTTAGTTATTTACAAAATAAAAGTGAATCATCATGGCAAATAATCCACTAGAAATATCACCACAAGCATTTTTGTCAAGAGCAAATCTGCTGCTGACAGCTACAGCTCAGCTAGACAATAACATACTGTGTCATATAAATATGTTTTACGAAAAGATTTTTTTCCCTCTCTGTGTGATTTTATATTACTATTCAGAAATTTAAAGCATTTGCAGGAATGGTATTATATTCTGTGTCTTACTTCAAATATATCTGAGGCTTTCAAATCTGTAAGACTTCACCTACAGCATCAAATGCCTCTCCTAAGCTAATCATCAAGAATTAACATACCATTACACGTATGTATAACCATTTTAATGTGTAAAGGTAACAAAATCTGGTAAAATACAGTCTTCCAAAATCCTGTCTGTGCTGTGAATAATGCAGCAGATTAACACACTACTCTCTGTTGGCGAGCCAATCTGTTTACCTTCCAGCACTGCCAAAACTGTATTTTGCAGATGCCTAAATTATCATGATCAAAGGGGGGTAAAATAAAAGTTGGTTCTTTGTCTGCATTCTTAGAGGTGTCCACCTCTCTTTTCTTCAGATAAATTATAAAAGAGGACCAGGGTTATTCCAGCGGGCCCAGAATCTGAAATGTAAATGAAAAAAGTGAAGTAGCTGAATTGGGTTCTATGCACTTTTGGTGCTGGCAAATCATGCAGGAATCCTCCAGAATACAGTGAGTCCACATTTTAAAATATTTGCACTTTTCCCAGGAACACTGTTATTTAGCCTGTTTGAGCTCTTCAAGTGAAATGACATGCCACCTCATTTTCTCTGTGGAATGTGGAAAAAAATAATAATACTCATCATATATTAGTACAGCTCACCTTACATATGTGGATCAGTCTTTATGACAGTACAGCATTATATTTATGAAGTGACAATCGTTTTCTCATCAGTTTTTTTTAAAGGCAAGAGATACACACTTGTACTTTACAGCAGTTAAAATCTGTACTTTTATCTTAGATCAATAAATATGAAAGCATGCTAAGAATGGGTTGCTTCCATTTTAAGAATTGATTTTGTATCTAAAATTTCTTTTATATTTTGACTTAAGGGTATATTTTACTTATCTGTCAAATAAAACCTACCAAAATGAAAAAGCACTGTCTTTTAAACGCAGCCATGTCAGTTGATTAATACCTTGTGCAACATTAAAACTCAGCATATAATATCTGTTTAGTGACAATGAACACTGTCAGTGTTTAATGAGAACCACTGTGTTAGAATGTACAGTATTGTTAAGTGTGTTTATACAGTTATCCTTAGTTCTGTGTTTGGTGCATTAGAACTGTATTGTTTGTGCCAAGTTTGAAATGTTAAAAATACACAACCCTCAAGGTAATGGGTATGTATTAATGTGGGTTTACATAGCACTAAGCACTTTAAATGAGTTTATAATAAAGAAATCATACTTTAGAATATAATGCCTTTTATACGTAGTAAACATTCAATATTGTTAAAGGTAAATTGAGCAATATAATGTTTTATTCTGTCATTTGTTATATGACAGAATGATTGATGCATCTTAAATTGGATTAATATTCTGAGTAGGCTAAACCCCCTAGAATTATTCTAATACTACTTTATCATTATTTCTGGTTTCTTTTTCATTTAATTTTCAGAAAGAAATTGATTGCTTCTAAACAGCAGCGAAAAAAGAAGAGGAAAAGAACATAAGACTAGAACAAATCACAACCACACTTGCTGAATTGATACCACTAAGCAAAATCTGGTTACAGAAAAGTCATTAACCTAAGTTTTAGGTTAATAATAATGACAATTTAACAATAAACACCATCACAGAATATCATAAAAGTACTGCATCCCAAGAATAAATCTTTTTCTTAGTAAATATGTTATAGTTTGAAACAAAAGTTAGTTTGTAAATTTGGAATTTTTTCCCCAATATCTTATGTGAATAATGCAAAAAAAACCTCTGGTCAGTCTTAACATCTGTTTAGCAAGCTTTTTTAAACAGACAATAGATACAGATAATTCTAGGATAAATTTATAAGGGGCTCAAGAGAACATCTTTTCTCTGTATTTGGTTTGCATAGCAAGGTTTTGGGGCTACAGAGGTGGCTTCTATGAGAAGCTGCTAGAAACTTCCCCTGTGTCTGATAAAGCCAGTGCTGGCCGGCTACAAGATGGACTTGCCTCTAGCCAAGGCCGAGCCAATCAGCAATGGTGGTAGCACCCCTGGGATAACATATTTAAGAAGGGGGAAAAGTTGCTGCACAACAGCAATTGCAGCAGGAGAGAGGAGTGAGAATACGTGAAATGAATAACTCAGCAGATACCGAGGTTAGTGAAGAAGGGGGAAGAGGTGCTCGAGGTGCCAGAGGATAGATTCCCCTGCAACTTGTGGAGAAGACCATGGTGAGGCAAGCTGTCCCCCTGCATCCTGTGGAGGTCAACAGTGGAACACAAATCCACCTGCAGCCTATGGAGGATCCCAGGTCGGAGCAGGTGGATGCCTGAAAGGAGGCTGTGACTCTGTGGGAAGTCTTTGCTGGAGTAGGATCCTGGCAGCACCTGTGACTCTTTGGAGAGAGGAGCCCACGCTGGAGCAGGTTTGCTGGCAGGACTTACGAACCTGTGGAGGACCCACACTGGAGCATTCTCTTCTTGAAGTACTGAACCCTGTGGAAAGGACCCATGCTGAAGAACTGCAGCCCATGGGAAGGACACATGTTGGAGGAGTTTGTGGAGAACTGTCTCCCGTGTGTGTGACCCCACTCTGGAGCTGGAGAAGAGTGTGAGGAGGAAGCAGCAGAGGAGACCACATGTGATGAACTGACCACAACCCTCATTCCCTGTCCACCTGCACCTCTTGGGAAGAGGTAAAGAAATCTGGAGTGAAGTTGAGCAGAAGAAGAAGGGTGGGGTGGGGGGAAAGTGTTTTAAGACCTAGTTTTATTTCCCATTATCCTGCTCTGTTTTGACTAGCAATAAATTAAATTAATTTACCCTAAGTCGAGTCTGTTTTGCCCATGATGGTAATTGCTGAGTGACCTCTCCCTGCCCTTTTCTCAACCTACAAGCCTTTCATTATATTTGCTCTCCCCTGTCAAGCTGATGGGGGAGCGATAAAGTGGCTTTGGTAGGCACCTGTCATCCAGCCAGGATCAACCCCCCACAGGCTCTAAGAGTTTAATTCTGTCACATGCATTACAAAAGTATATGGCTGCATGTAAGTGTGGCAGCAATAATGTAATGTCCAGTACATCTTTACTAAGATTTAGGAGTTTGTCTTGTGAATCTGGACTTTATTTGCCCTCTCTATCACTTATTTCAATCATTGGTAGTTCGGAAGTGACTATCATCTTGCTCTCTGAATACAGAAAACAGTGTGAAAATGGAACGCAGGATTGTTTTTTTTTTTTGTCTAGAATTGTCTAGACATTTTTCTTGTAATGAGGTTTATGATACAAGTTTCCTAAAATGTTTTTTGTGTGTTGTATAGGCAATATAACAACAGTAACAGGCAAGTTTTAAGACAAAAATATTGATGGTTTTACAGGTCTTGTCTTCAGCAATCTATAGTCACCACTTGAATCTTCAAATAAAGACTGGAAATTTTCTGAAATGTGCCGTAGTTGAGACAGAGGTTAAGTGCTCGACACAGAGATTACTGTGTGAAATTCTTCAGCCTGTGTTAAGCAGCAGGCCAGCCTACATGGCCATAAGGATACTTTCTTTCTGTGAATCTGTCTATCTGTCAGTGTGACCTTTTATCATCACAAAAACATTATCCATTGATGGAACTAAAATGACCTAAAAGTAAAAGTATTAGCAAACAGAAAATATGTAGATTATATGATTATGTCAGAAATTGCAACCTTTTGTGTAGGAAATATGTACATATGAAACAAATAAGGCAAGAACTTTTTTTCCTTCATATTTGAAAATCGTATCTATTAGTAACTTAAATATTAGAATAGAACATTTTCATCCAGTAAGCTTTATAGTTTTGAGCTCTGTACCTGAAAATTATGCATAGATAAATATCTGGCTGCTATAGCTTGATGCTGTGTGCCACTCCTAGAATGTTTAATAGATTCCCTTGGTATTTAGGTACACTTTTTCCTTTGATTTATCCCTGCTTATACTTTTGGATCCAGAATGTTTATGGGATGTCATTCATCATCTTCAGATATATATCTACTTTCCTCAAATCTGTCTGCAACAATCTCTGAGCCATGGCAAACCAGAAAAGACGTGGCCCGTTTATTGACAACATGAAGTTTTAAAGAAGCAAAATGTGTGAAGGGAAAAAAGAAAAAGATTATACCATGAGCAGGTGTGAAGTAAAAAAGTTAAGGTAAAAACCTATGAAATATGCTAATTAAAGAAAAAAAAAGTAAGTAAATAGATGGGAAGTATGAAGAAAGCATTGTGAGGATCTGTGCACAGCTCCCTTTGGTAACACACCTTGGATAACAACGGCTAATAAGAGGATGGAAGTGTAAACAGTGTGTAGGAAGGGGACATCTCAAAACTATCTGAGAGGGTGTTTGCCGAAAACTGATAGTGCTGGAGAGGAAGATGACCTTCAGTGAGATTAAACAGTACCAAGGACATTAAAATTTTTTTAAAAACACAAAGAAGTAGTCAGTTCTTCCAAAGTATAGAGAGAGCATAGACATTTGTGAAAATGGGGACAGGAGGTGGAGAGGAAGCAATAGCCATCACAGGGAAACTGTCCCTGATGACAATGTCCCCAGGGCACCTCTGCCCCTGACTAGGCTGGACAATGCAACCTCCCCATGGGGTGCCAAGAGTAGCTGGCACCCAGCAGTGGGCTAGTAGTGTGGGGACAGCATGCAGAGACCTCACCTTGGGGTGTGGAGGCACGTCCCGGGGCACCTCCTCACTAGTGGGTACATCAGTGGGGTGTTGGGAGCAAGGGAGGTCCACAAAGCTGGGGCATCCGTGTCTCCCACAGGGGTGGTAACTCCCATGGCTGGGGAGGGGATTGAGCTTATAACTGAGTGTGTGTGTGTGTGTAGAAGGGGGTTAGGGCTTCTTGGGAATAGCTACAGAAGAGTGTTTAGAAACTTGGTGTTATTTTATTTGTCCATTGTCCAGTGCTGTGCTTCATCTGTTTTACTGCAGCTATTGAACCAGAATGTACGGTTCCCTGATTGCTGGTTAATCACATGTCATTTATAAATCAATAAAATGCTTCCTGATTTGACTTAAACTAAAAATGAGAGTGGTAAATCCTACTTTTCCCTACTGTTTATCTTCATATTAATTTTCACTGTTATATGATATTAATTCTTCCTAAAGCTGTATTTTATTTTTAGTTTTTAAAAGGTAGACATAGTATTTTGCTAATACACAGAAAGCCAGTCCATATTTAATTTAGGCTTGACCTGGAACACTTTTTGGCGGGTGGCATTGCTGCAGTGGATCTCTAGTGGCCTAGTTTTGTGAGGCCCTTTGTTTTGATTACTCAGGCTGTGCCTATACAGAGCTGAATGTACTTAGGAGAACAGATTGCTGAACAATGAAATAACATGGTAGCATCTACACCTCACCTAAACAAAGCATTGCAGGAAGGAAAAATGAATATCCTTACCTATCAGAATGTGGGAATTTAAATGCTGGAGGTTTAGTAGGTTACTACTAACAAAGAGAGTATTTGAGATTGTTTCATTGTTGTGTACACAAAACTACAACAGAAATTAACAAGGACATGTCTGTAATTAAACTAACTCAACATGATATATTTATATGGTGGGGATAAAATACTTTGGTTTCTCACTGCTGGCATCAGATCTTCAGAAGATTAAAATACTGTGACTTCTGTTGCCTTCAATGAAACTTTACCCATTTCCATAGGTTGAAGACCTGGCCCAGCTTCTTTGGGATTAATCTTCCATTTAGTGAGTTTGAAATCAGAAAGCACTGGTGCTTTTTATGAGTGTACACCATTTAAGGCATGGGATAGCACCATGTCTCCTTTTAAGTGGTTAATAATTTTGTTATGTAAGAGCAATGAATGTTTTATGGATTGATCTTGTGACTATGACTAGGCATTTATATTAAGGAAACCTGAAGCCAAACACGATCATCTTCTTGTTGGTTATAAATTTAAGTAGAGAAACAGTTTGAGGAGGATTTTCATTTTGCACAGTGCCCTTCACCTCTAGAGAAATTTGTATTGCATTTGGCATGATAACATTTCAACATTTGGTGAAAAAAACAACTATCCTTTACACTACTCCAATATAGATTTCTTCTTTTCCTTTAGAGCTTAGAAGGGCCGACAGAAACAGAACACATTTACATAGATAGAAAAATGAGAAAGGAGAGAAGGCTAGGTAACTTTTAAAAATTGGACTTGAAAAAATAGAAAATGAAGATCCAAGGGTTGTTCTTTGTGCATCCTGTGCTATTACGAGCCTCTCAAACATTCGCATTCAAGGTCCTTCCATACTTACATTTAAGTGAATGCAAAAGAAGAGTTGGCCGTTTACAGCGAGACACATTTATTCTTACTTAGGTAAAAGACTGTTGCTTAATCAATATTGGTTCTCTAGGTTTCCTCTTCAGTTAGTACAAGAAAAAGGCTGAAGCTTCAGAGAGCAATATTTCCTATTGCATTTCCTATTGCATTAATTTTATTATATGATTGGGTAAATGGCATTAATGGTACCTATCTCTTCCCACTGATTACAGGAGGAGTCATGAGCACATTCCAGCTCCAGAAGTTATACAAATTCCCCTGCAAGTGTGGAAGTCAAGACAAATCTGCTCAGCAGGGCAGATTGCTGTTGCTTACAGCTTTACTCCTGAAATCAGAAAATGTCAGTCTTTGCAGGAGGGAGAACCACACACAAAAAAAGACAGAAAACTAAGGAGCAGGTGTGTGTTCTAAGATTAAATATTACTTGGTTTGTTCTGTGCAATATCTTCTCAATAATAAGAGCTTATACATTTTCTTTCCATCTTTGCTATACACTGAGCAGCCATAAAATGCTATAACATCTGAACATAACCATCTTTTATTGTCAGTAACATTTTTCTAAGTTTTGAGGTAGTAGATAATCAGGCATATTGTCCCTAAAGGATCTACATTAACTTCAGATATTTTCTTTCTTTGGCTGATGGCATGACATGTATGCGCTTATATTGCTCATTTTTCTAACAGATGCCTAGTGCCTGTAGCACTTTTATCACATTTTTATTGCATAGGTAGAGGAAAGACATAATGTGGATTGTGTTTAAACTGTGATGTTCGATTGAACTCTGTCTTCTGGAACAAAAGGATCTGATTTTAATGACAGTAACAGTGGGATGGTTCCAATTTGTTTCCTAAAATAGTATTTCACAGTCTTATTCTTGAAGATATTGCAGTACACAGAATGTGAAAATTAATCTACCCAGATAATGCTCCTTTCGTGCTCAGGACAGCTTTTTTAATTACACAGCTCTAGCTAGAATGGCACACTCTTTGCAGAAGCTGAACATTGAAATTATTTCTACATTAATTCTTAACATGGAACCTCGGTTTCTGCTGTTGTTTTTAGTAGCTCTCTAATCATTCCGTTATTTATTTATTTTGGCCCCGCTGCCCAGGTGACGGCTTGACTCACTTTCTCATTCAGCATTTTCTGTGACTTGCAATATAGGGCTCCATACAGCAGCCTTCCAACTCCGCTGCTTCCCCACAATGCGACAGGACCCATCCGTGAACAGGGCATACTGCTTTTCATTTTCTGGCATCTTATTATACAGTGGGGCCTTATCAGCACGTGTCACACACTCATCTGGTGATGCTCCAAAATCTTTGCCTCCTGGTCAGTCCGTGATCACTTCCAGGATTCCTGGGCTATGCGGGTTCCCATTAGGGCGTGCTGAGTGATCAGCGCGACCCACTTACTCCACGTAGCATCAGTGGCATGATGCGTAGAGGGGACCCTCTCTTTGAACATCCAGCCCAAGAACGGCAGTCATGGTGCTAAGAGGACACATGCTTCAGTGCCAACCACTTCTGAAGCAGCTCAAATGCTTTCATATGCTGCCAGAATCTCTTTTTCAGTGGGAGTATAGAGGGCCTCGGATCCTCTGTATTCCCGGCTCCAAAACCCCAGGGGTCGACCTCAAGTCTCCCCTGGTGCTTTCTGCCAGAGACTCCAGGTTGGGCCATTCTCCCTGGCTGTGGTGTAGAGCACGTTTTTCACATCTTGTCCTGACAGGACTG